>OGRA01003392.1_pt1 | contig 12141 bp, 7 predicted proteins | sample 1553351 | NCBI WGS metagenome assembly OGRA01 (sample SAMEA2580056, study PRJEB22360) | human gut metagenome | biome: human gut; feature: human-associated habitat; material: faeces | place: Denmark | collected 2008/2010
GCCAGCTCGCCCTGCGATAGGTTCGCCGCTGCTCGCAGGGTGCGAATCCGCTCGGCATAGACCAGCTTGTTCTCACAAATGCTCGTGGCGATAGGCGCATCAGTGTGAGTGTCAGATATTCCCCGCTGGGTGGTGTCAAACTTTCTGCGCGGCATGGCGTTTCCCTCCATTGTCGATTTACTGTGTACAGTATAGTACACAAAGCGGCGGATGTCAATGCGGGGGCGCAAAGGAGAAGGATAAATGGAACGAAAAATCTACCTCTATGACCGTGGATTCTGGGTGCTTTTTCGGATGCTCGGCATTTTCGCGGCGGCGTTGTCGCTGTTTCTGACCTTGTGCTTTATTATGTGGATTCGCGAGTGGGCATTCCTGCTGGCGATTTTTGCAGGCATTGTGGCAACTGTTGCGCTCCTGATGCACAGCCGATGCACAAAGCGGCAGTATGTGGTACTTGCAGATGGGCGGTTGACCGTCGGGGAAGCGTTTGGGCAGGTAGAAAAGACGTTCCCGCTGGATGCGTTCCCGTATGCGTATCTGTATACAGACGCGAAGTATTGGGAAACCGTTGTGCTGAGCAAAAAAACGCTGACGGCGGGGCGAATCCGTGGGCTGTTCCAGCTGAATCTGGCGAACAGGCGGAATGATATTGTGCGGATTCCTTGTTCCTTCACCAAGCAGGGCGGGGAGATTCGGGCGTACTTCGGGGGTGTATGCGCTGGAAGAGGTGCGGTGAAACGCAGGGAAGCAGGAAAAACTTCCGCTGTATGGGAAAAAGCAGGAGAACAAACACGCCGCCGCGAATAAATCAGAAGAAAGGAAAATCAGATGAAAGGAAGGGAAGCACGTTGGCGAAGACACGCGCGAAGCGGTATGTGCCAGATGTGGTGGGCAAGGTGGCGTTGGTGACGCTGATTATGAGTTTCATTCTGGGCGCAATTTCGATTACGTCGTTTGAAGATTGGCTGCATCCGATGCGGGACGGCGTTCCGACCAGCTTCCGGCGGGACAGCGAATATTGGAGCGAAGCAGAAGCGCCGATTGTTGCGGAGAACCGTCTGTACCTGCTGTTTAACACCCTGAACATCGTGAAGGTTTACGATTTGCAGGGAAATTATCAGTATACCATCAATTTTTCCAACAGGCGGCGCAACGGACTCTCTTCTCTTTGTGCGCAGGGCGATGAGATGTACTATCGGGATACGTGGGACAAGTCCAAAATCTACTATTTCAAGGATGACCAGTTCGTGAAGATGCTGACGGACGATGAACAGAGTGTCCTGTACGATACCGCATGGCAAAACGGCTTTCGGCATGAAGATGACGACGGGAACACCTACTATCTTTCGGGCGTGAACATCATGAAGTAGACGCCCGACGGTACACAGACGGTGCTTATTGCGCGCCCGTTCCTGCTGAACCTCTTCCAGACGCGCGGACTTCTCTGGGCGTTTGGGTTTCTGGCGTTGGTGACGCTGCTGGTTTTGCAGGAGTATTTTTATTGAGGGAAGGGGCATCGGGATGCTGGATATTCTCGCAATTAAAGCGGACGTGTATCAGCTGGAGCGGCAGGGGAAACGCCTCCCGGTTTACCGCTATCTGCGGGAGGTGTGGCAGAAAGATCCACCGTCCGAAGGGTTGACCGTGCTGGTGTTGCAGCAGATGGTAGACTATGTGGAATATGTGGATGACTTGACGGTGCTGGGTGAACCGTGGGAAGCAGAAAACGAGTATGACCTATATCAGGATTTTCTGCTGGATGTGATTTCGTGGGGGCTGCAAAAGTATCGCACGAAAAAGCGTTTTTTGTGGCAGATTTGCTATTATGTCAATACGTGGGCGACATTCTACTATATCTTTGGCAGAGAAATCACGCAGGATAATGTGGAGCAGTGGAAGAAAACGCTTTTTAAGGAAGCAAAAGAGCGCTATCCTGACAGCCTGCTGTTTGAATTTATTCCCCACGCGGCGCAGCTTGATTATGTCTGGTTTTACCGCCTGACCGATGAACAGCGGCTGCAAATTCGCTTGGAGGTGGGGGAATGGAACTTGCAGAAGAATGATATAGATCAGGCTGTGCAGTCGTATTTTGATGATGCGATGACATGGTATCGGGACAACGGCAGGAAACTGCTGGAAGCAAAAAAACAAGGCAAGTAATATTCACAATTTGAATGTATAGGAGGAAACACTATGAAACGCATTTGTATGCTCTTGGCGGCATTCACCGCGCTTTTCCTGCTGATGTCCGCCCTGCCCGCACAGGCGGGATCGCCGGAAATATCGGACTTGCTCACGGAATATTACAAAGAGTGGCAGGAACTTCCGTTCGGGCTGACGGAGGACGAGCTGACCTGCGTGGACGGCGTGCTGTATGGGCGGGACATTCTGCTGATGTATCCAAAGACGCGCACCGATACCTGCTTCGTGATTCCGGACGGCATCGGCTATGTCTGGGACTTTGCCTTTATGGGCAATGATTCGCTGGAAAAGGTCGTTGTGCCGGATTCCTGCAAGATACTGGGCGCGTGTGCGTTCTGGGAGTGCTCGAATCTTGCGGAAGTAGAATTCGGCGCGAACAGTGAGCTGCTCATTGTGGATGACTTCTGCTTCAGCGAATGCTATGCCTTGCAGCAGATCCGGCTGCCGGATTCGGTGTATCTCATCGGAGAAGCGGCGTTTTCCTATATGCCGCTGCACCAATTCGTTTTCCCGGAAAAGATTGTGTTCATTGGCGACCAACTCTTCTGGGGAACACCCGTTACAGAGCTGACGTTCCATGCGTGGAGTTTGCCCCAATACATTGGAAGCGAATATTTCAGCATAGATGATGATGATGCAGAATACCGCATTACACTGCCCTTTGATGCGGATGCTGACCGCTATTTGGGCAACGCAGAATATGTGATGCAGAAGGAGAATGTGACGGTTCTTTTCTGCGAAGATACGGATATGCCGGAGGATGAATAAGCAACATCACACCCCAGCGGCGCACATCCCCCAAAACGGATGCGCGCCGCTTTTTTGTGCCTTCCTCTGCGAATCGGGTGACATGAAATCCCTGCATTCGTCCATCGCCTTGTTGAAACCTGCCTTGATTTTGGCAAAAAATCTGGTATAATAGTACCAAATCACGAGGAATTATCCTCCGGCGAAAAGGGGCGAGCAGATGCTGAGAATTGCCATTGTGGAAGATCACGAAAGCGACGCGAAGCGGCTGACTGCCCTGCTGGAGTCGTATGCGCAGAAGAATGGCAAACGCTTTGCCATTACATGGATTGCGAATGCCAATACGTTTCTGGATTCGTACCAGCACCAGTATGAGCTGGTGTTTATGGACATTCGGATGCCGGGGCTGAACGGGATGATGGCGGCGCACGAGCTGCGGGAGATGGATCACACGGTGGTGCTGGTGTTCCTGACGAGCTTGGCGCAGTATGCGGTGGAAAGCTACGAGGTCGAGGCGACGGATTATATCCTGAAGCCCATTACCGCTGCTGCGCTGGACTTGAAGCTTCCGCGCATCCTGAACCGCTGCATGGTAGAATCGGAAGAGGAAGTCGTCATCCAAAGCGGCGGCACGACGACGCGCCTGCGTCCGAATGAGCTGCACTATGTTGAAATCTATGACCATCATATTCAATTTGTCACCGCATCGGGGATTATGCGGTCGTATGGGACGCTGAAAGCAGTGGAGGATGCCCTGCCGGATGTGTTCTTCCGCGTCAACAATCAGACGATTGTCAATCTGCGCTTCGTGACGCATGTGGGCAGCAATGATACGACGGTGGCGGGGCGTACCTTCCCCATCAGCCGCGGCAGGCGCAAGGAGTTCCTGTCCGCGCTGCACCTTGCGGGCATGGCGGAGTAAGGAGGGAAAATCATATGCTGACATGGGAATACCTCGTAGACACCGTGCGTGACGATTTGCCGTTTATCCTCTCCGTCGGTACGGGCTGCGCAATTTCGGCATCTTGCTTGGAAAAACGGAAGCACTTCTACCTGCGCGTCGCGCTGACGCTTCTGTTGGCATTCTGCTGGATGTATGGCACCCGCCCGTATGTGGGGATGAACATGCAGGGCACAAGAATGGGCATAATTCGCTATATAACAGCGTTTGTGCTGTTCATGCTGTCCGTTCCCTTTTGCAGCCGGGCAAATTTCTGTCAAGCGCTGTATGCGGTCACAGTGGCATATTCGCTTCAGAATATGTGCGAAAGAATCATCCATATTCCACGCTATTCGCTGCCGAATTTCCCAGTGCTGCTGGATAGAAGCTGTCTGCTGGCGCTGATGGCGATAGCACTGTATAGCTACTACCGGATTCTGGTGGGCAAGCGGCGTCAGCGGACGGTTATGGACTTCTCGAACATGAGCAGCTGCATGATGTTGTTTATGGGCGTGGGCGTGGTGGCGATTTCGGTCGTGCTGGACTTGACGCTGTACCACGTGACCCCGTCGGGCAACCGCGAACTGAGCAACTGCCACAACATCATGAGCGCCGTGTTCTCCCTGCTGACCATTGTCGTCTGCATGAGCCATCTGCGGGAAACGGAAAACGAACGAAAGGCGGATGTCGCGGCGCAGATGCTGTACAGCGAGCAGCGGCGCTATGAGCAGGAGCGGCAGATTCACGACGCCATCAACCTCAAATGCCACGATATCCGCCACCAAATTGCCGCGCTGGGCGATGCAGGCTATCAGGAAGAACTGAAAAAAATCGGTCAGCTGGTCAACATCTACGATGCGGCGCCGCACACGCAGAATGCCGCGCTGGATGTGGCGCTGAGCGGCAAGATGCTGGCGTGCACGAATTTGGGCATCACGATGACGTGTCTGGCGGACGGACGGCGCATCGGCTTCATGGAGGACAGCGACATTTACGCCCTGTTCGGCAACATCCTTGACAACGCGATTGAGGCGACAAAGACCGTGACGGAGGAGGAGAAACGCATCATCTCCCTGACCATCGGCACGACGGGTGATTTGCTGCTGATTGACAGCCAGAACTACTATGCGGGCGAAATCCGCTTTGTGGACGGGCTGCCGCAGACGAGCAAGGAGAACAAAGAATACCACGGCTTCGGCACACGCTCCATCAAGACGCTGACGGAGAAGTACGGCGGCGACCTGAAAATCAGCGCCGAAAACGGCATATTTCGGTTGTCGATTATGCTGCCTATCCCGACATGATTGATTCGCAATTCCTTTGCGCTCGGCGAAAGCCGGGCGCTTTTTGTATGCTCCGGTAACGCCGATGCAAATAAAGTTGCAAAAAACGCAGAAAAAGTGGCTCAATCACAATTTGTTCACAAAGCATGTATACTATCCTTGCGGATGTCGGAAACGGCATCAAAACAAACGAATCCAACAAAAAGCGCAATGAGTCGTCCGACGGAATCCCCTGCCGAAGGACGCTCACATAGAGGACCATGGGAATTTCCCGAAGAAGGAGGGCAGCATTCACGTTTCTTTTCTCTTCTCTTCCGTCTCAAAGCGGAAGAGAAGCAACGTTTTTCAACACGAATCAATGAGGAGGACAAACATCGTGTTCCAGAGCAAAAAGAGCCATCGGTTGATGGCGCTGGCGCTGAGCGCAGTCGTTGGGCTGACGGCTACGTTCGCGGCGGCAGAAACCGTAACGCCGACCGGCAATACCTACGGGTTCGCCGGAACGAATGCCCGGTATTACACCGACTATATGACGCTGGAAGAAGAGCAGCAGATTGCCAAGGATCTCGCGATTGAAGTGGCAAGCGAAGGCTTCGTGCTGCTGAAGAATGAGAACAATGTCCTGCCGCTGGCAAAGGGCGGCAAGGTGTCCCTGTTCGGTATGCACTCCGTGTCGCTGATTGCGTCCCCCAGCGGCTCCGCAGGCGGCTCCACCGGCGCGAACGGCATTGCCGAAAGCACCCTGCAAATGGCGATGGAGAAAGCCGGCTACCGCGTGAATGCGAAGCTGGTTGATCTCTACACCAAGCACAAGACGCTCGGTACGACCAGCAACGAACTGCCGATGAACTACTATTCAGCGGCAACCATCAGCTCCTACAATGGCTATGGCGACGCGGCGATTATCGTTTTCTCCCGCACGGGCTCTGAGGGCGGCGACAAGCTGGTCAGCAACGTGACTGACCACAGCAACCCCCGCGACCATGAGCTGATGCTGGACGACAACGAGAAGGCGCTGGTCAAGCACGTCAAGGAGCATTATCCGAACAAGCCGATTATCGTTCTGATTAACTCCTCCAACATCTTGCAGATTCCCGAACTGGCTGAACCCAAGGCGACCAGCGAATACGGCGTGGACGCGATTTTCTGGGTCGGCAACACGGGCAACAATGCCATCGAGGCGATTGGCAAGCTGATTTCCGGCGAAGTCAACCCCAGCGGCCACACCGTGGAAGTTTGGGAACGCGACTTCACTAAGGGTCCGTCCTTCACCAACTTCGGCAACCAGACGCAGAATGTTGATGAAAACGGCGACACGATGGATGCTTTCTTCTATCACAATGGCGAAGCGACCAAGTACGCCACCATTGAGTACCGCGAAGGCATCTATGTCGGCTACAAGTACTACGAGACGGCGGCGGACGACATGAACGCCGAAAACCCCGGCTCCGGCGACGAATGGTACGATTCTCAGGTGCTGTATCCGTATGGCTACGGTCTGAGCTACACGACCTTTGACTGGGAACTGATGCCCGCGGCGGATACCGCGATTACCGCCCCCTTCCAGAAGCTGTCCATGCAGGTGAAGGTCACTAACACCGGCGACGTGGCAGGCAAGGAAGTTGTGCAGGTGTACGCCAATCCGCCGTACACCAAGGGTGGCATTGAAAAGGCGAGCGCGAACCTTGTCGGCTTTGCCAAGACCGACCTGCTCCAGCCCGGTCAGTCTCAGACGGTGACCGTTGCCTGGGTTGCGCAGGACATGGCGAGCTACGACTGGAATGACGCCAACGCCAATGGCTACACCGGCTATGAGCTGGAAGCGGGCGACTACGTCATCACCGCGCGCAGCAACTCGCACGATGTGAAGCTGTCCGAAACTTACACCGTGGCGGCGGGCATGAACTGCACCACCGACTACATCACCGGCAACGAGATTGAGTCCTTGTTTGTTGATGATTTCACCTCCGTCAACGACTCGCTGCTTTCCGGCATGATCAGCCGCGCGACGGGTCTGACTCAGCCCGCACCGGTGTCCAAGACGGATCGTGAAATCTCTGATGACACGCTGGCGACGCTGGACGGTCAGTATTCTTACCGTTCCTACATGGATCAGGGCTATGAAGAATGGTTCGTGAATGAAGACGGCATCCCGTCCACTTGGACGCAGGCGGCGACCCGCACCGAAGGCGAAAAGGCGCCCATCTCCATTATGGACATGGCGGGCATCGACTTCAGCCTGAAGATTGAAGACGGCGAAGTTGTGCAGGGCGACGACGAAGGTTCCCAGAAGTGGGAAGCATTCATGAACCAGCTGACGTGGGAAGAAATGGCGAGCCTCGTCAACAACGGCGGCGGCGTGAAAGCCATTGACGCGGTGGACGTTGTAGGCGCGGGCGCGAACGAAACGCCTCTGCAGCTCTCTGGCGGCACGCTCTGGGCTTGCCCCCCGATTCTGGCAGCTACCTTCAACCTCGACCTCGCGGAAGAAGTCGGCGTCATGATGGGCAACGAAGCGCTCTTCAAGGGCTGCTCTTACTGGCAGGGCAACGCGATGAACATTCACCGCAGCCCGCTCTCCGGCCGCAACGTTGAGTATTACAGCCAGGATGGCGTGCACGGCGGCAAGTTCGCGGCGGCGGTTGTCGCGGGCGTGACCTCCAAGGGCGTCACCTGCCATATCAAGCACATGGTGCTCAACGATCAGGAATCCTACCGCGACCTGAACGGCGGCGTGTCCACTTGGGCGACCGAACAGGTTATCCGTGAAATCTACGCCAAGCCCTTCGAGTACGCGCTTAAAGTCGGTCGCTCTACGGGCGTGATGAGCTCCTTCAACCGCATCGGTCTGGTCAACAGCCAGCTGAACCTTGCGATGCACAAGCTGGTTCGCAACGAATGGTCGAACCGCGCTATCTTTGAAACCGACGCATGGCAGGGCACATACTGCCCGCTTGACCTGATGGTGCGTCAGGGCGACAATCAGGTGCTGGGCGCTGGCACGACGTTGCCGGACATCGGCCTGGAAATCGGCGCTTGGGATGCGGATGGCAACTGTGTCCGCGTCAGCGACGGCGCGGAAGGCACGTTCCTCTCCCAGACCCACTACGCCGCGGTTCGCCGCAGTGCGCAGGAAATCCTGTGGAACTATGCCAACAGCAGCGCGGTGCACAATGGCTACATCGGCTTTGAACCCTGTGTCCTCGAATTCGACAGCTATGCCGCGCAGTCTCTGCCGATTTCCTTCGGCAATGTGGACATCGCGACCATCACCCTGGCGGACGGCGCGCAGCTGCCCGAAGGCTTCACGATGAGCGACGCGGGCGTTGTCACGTCCGACGGTTCTCTGGCGGAAGGCGAATGGACGGTTGACATCAAGCTGAACGGCATCGACGGATATATCACCCTCGGCGCACAGGCGGTTATCCGCGTGGTGGACGCGCTGCACGGCAGCACCACTTCCCTCAAGGTGGGCGAAGCGGCGAACGTGACGGTGGATGCTCCCTACTATGCGTATGAAAGCCTCGTTAAGGTCAACCCGCGCTTCGTCAGCACGGTCAAGCACACCGACGGCACACCGGTTGCGCAGGGTGAAATGCAGGGCTTCGGCGGCAAGACGATTCTGCCGGGCACGGGCGACAGCGTCGGCGGCACCCTCCGTATCCAGAACTGGTACTGGAAAGACGCTTCTCAGGTGCAGGGCAACAATTACGACGGTCTGGGCGCGCTGGCGTTCGCAGACATCGAAGCGACTGATGCCCGTTACCTTGAAACGGCAGACGTCGAAGCGGGCAACTACTATCAGGCGTATCTCTACGAGTTCCGCGTTTCCGATGAGGATGCTGCGAAGCTGGCGGAATACGGTCTGACGGCGGAAAAGGTCATGGCTCCTGTCACCTCCTATCAGGGCATCACCTACGATTACAACTCCGCGCTGGCCATCACCGGCACGCCGACCAAGGCGGGCGAAGTGGAAATCACGGTGACGCTGCAGATCCCGCTGGTTCGCGGCTTCGGCTCTCGCTTCCCGAACAACGTGCATGTGGGCTCTCCCACGGCGACGGAAGTCACCCGTACCTTCACGCTGACCATCGGCGAGTAATTCCTCTGAATCCTCACGGTTTGTGAACAAACGTCTGCTCCGCGCCTGACGCTGCATCCTCTTGCGGCGCAGGCGCGGGGCGGGGCAAAAGCCGCCGGGCTGTCGAACGCTGCGCGTCGGCGGTCTGGCGGCTGGCTTTTTCGCCAAGCCTACTATCTACAATTAGGAGAGAAAAAAATGAACTGGCTGAAGAAATTCGGTTCTCTGTGCCTTGCTGTGGTGCTGTCTGTCTGCCTCTTGGCGCAGGTAGGCTCGGCGCTGGCGGATGACAAGAAAGTGACCTCCGTCGAGGTCGAAACCATGCCCAACAAGACGGTGTACGTCATCGGCGAAGAATTTTCTGCCGAGGGCGGCACGCTGAAAGTTACCTACGACGATGGCACGATAGAAATCGTCGCTATGACGGACAGCAGCGTCAAGCTGTCCAAACCCACGATGAAGACCGCGAACACCAAGAATGTGACCGCGACGGTCGGCAAAAAGCGCGTCGTGTTCAAGATTGAGGTTGTTGCGGGCATGTGCGTCGTGACCTTTGACCTGAACTACGACGGCGCGCCCGCTGCATCCACGCAGGAAGTTTCCAAGGGCGGCACCGCCAGTGAGCCCGCTGCGCCCGCGCGCGACGGCTATGAGTTCGTCGCGTGGTACGCCGATGCGGACTACACGCACACCTATGATTTCGCAGCTCCCGTGACGGGCGACACGACCGTGTATGCCTTCTGGAAGAAGGTTGGCGCGGATTTTGTCACCGTGACGTTTGATTATGACTACTATGGCGTTCTCCTGAACCAGTATTCCTACCCCGTTGAAGTCGGCACGCAGGTCAAGCAGCCTGTCGCCAACCCCGAGCGCACGGGCTATGCCTTCGACAAGTGGGTGGACGAAAACGGCAGCGACTTCGACTTCTCCCAGCCGATTATGGCTGACACCACCATCAAGGCGGCGTGGAACAAAACCGTGTCCGGTCAGAACACCTATGTTTTTGAGGCGGAGGATACCGACCTGACCGGCAAGATTGGCCCCAGCTACTCCGGTTCTGCGCAGGAAGAAAGCATGATTATCTACAACGAGTCCGTCGGCGCGAGCGGCAACCGCATGGTCGGCTACCTCTACGCCAGCGGCATCTCGCTGGAGTTCTACATTGCGTCCGATATGGATGTGGATGACGCGACCATCGACGTGAGCATCACGGGCGAATTCGTCACCATGTCCTACGACGGCAACGACTATCAGGTGATTGTCAACGGCGAAGCGAAGAGCTATCCGCGCGTGACCATCGAGGCGACGCAGAGCAGTATGCCGCAGTGCGCCGACCTGATTTCCATCAAGGGCGTGCACCTGAACAAGGGCGCGAACCTGATTCAGCTGATGACGAACAACACCAATGAGGTGGACGGCACGACCTTCAAGGCGTATGCCCCGATTGTGGACTGCGTGAAGGTGACGACAGAAGCTGTGCTGATTTGGGACGAGAACCACAACGAGCCGGCGATGGGCAACTACCAGAAGTAATCCATAAGCAGGGGGGATTCTCCTCATTTCCTCTCTGCTCCTCCTCAAGCAGCGGTGTATGCGGCAAACTCCGCCGCATACACCGCCATTTCTGCAAAATAAGGAGACAAACCTATGACAAAGAAGAATCGTCCGAAAAAGAGCAAAGCACTGGTCGTCTGGGCTATTGTGACGGTTATCGTGCTGCTGGCGGACTGCGTTGGCAACTATCTGGTCGTCGGTCTGCCGGGCAGCATGAACAGCCTGCTGGACAAGCCGATGGCGGCGATTGGTGAAGCCATCGACTTCAAACTGAGCGCGGGTGAACTCGGCGGCTTGATGGACACACTGTTCGGCAGCCAGCGCCCGATTTACAGTGACGAAGTGACCTCTGTGTACCCCACACAGAAGGCAACGAACAAGGCAGAAGCCTTTGCGAATGCGCAGGAAGTTAACCTGAAGCTGGCAGAAGAAGGCTTTGTGCTGCTGAAGAACGAGAACGCTGCGCTGCCCATGAACAAGGGCGCGAGGATTTCCGTGTTCAGCAAGAACAGTGTGAACCTGTCCTATGGCGGCTCCGGTTCGGGCGGCTTCGATACGAGCAATAACAAGAACTTGTATGAAAGCCTGAACGAAGCGGGTTTCGTCACCAATCCGACGCTGAAGAACTTCTATGAAAGCAGCCAGTCCGGCCCGGTGCGCACCGCGAACTCCAGCGACCTTGACAACGGCGACAATCAGAAGATTGCAACCGCTGAAACGCCCCAGAACAAGTACACCGACGCGGTGAGGAACAGCTATGCGGATTATTCCGACGCGGCGCTGGTCGTTATCACCCGCATTGGCGGCGAGGGCTTTGACCTGCCCCGCTATCAGGGCGACAGTGAAGGCGCTGTATCTCCGGACAGCCACTATCTGGAGCTTGACCAGAACGAAATTGATCTGCTGACCGCTGTCACCGACGGCACGTTCAAGCGCGTTGTCGTTGTGTTCAACACGCCCTCCAGCTTTGAAGCGACATTCCTCAAAGACAGCGCCTACGCCGCCTTTGCTGATAAGATTGATGCGGCGGTGTGGATTGGCTTCACCGGCTCGAACGGTATCACCGCGCTGGGCGAAATCCTGAACGGCGACGTGAACCCCTCCGGCCGTCTGGTGGACACTTGGGCGGCGGACTTCACCAAGAACCCGTCTTTCGCTAACTTCGGCACGGGCTGCCTGCCGGACACGACCGACAAGTACGACGGCGGCATGTACTACTCCGTGGACTACGAAGAAGGCATTTACGTCGGCTATCGCTACTATGAGACGCGCGGCGAAACCGACGGCGAGGACTGGTACAATGCCAACGTCGTCTATCCCTTCGGCTACGGCTT
>OGRA01003396.1_pt1 | contig 12134 bp, 9 predicted proteins | sample 1553351 | NCBI WGS metagenome assembly OGRA01 (sample SAMEA2580056, study PRJEB22360) | human gut metagenome | biome: human gut; feature: human-associated habitat; material: faeces | place: Denmark | collected 2008/2010
TCATATATTATAAAAATGAACTCTGGTCAGAAATCAGTCTGATATGGGTGTGGCGTTTTTGACGGCATCGCTCATAAAGGAAACCGAAATAAATGTTTTCGACCGGAAAAAATAAGGAGGAAAAATGGGAAAGTATTTTGCAAAAAGACTTGGAATGGCGATTCTGACTATCTTTCTGGTAGCCTGTCTTACCTTCCTGCTGATGAATGCTGTACCTGGAAGCCCATGGCTCAGTGAAAAAACACCTTCTGAGACCACACTGGCTGCGCTGAATGCCAAATATGGACTGGATAAGCCGGTCTATGTACAGTTGTTTATGTATCTGAAAAATATTCTTCACGGTGACTTCGGTGTATCACTTAAGATGCAGAAGAACCGTGCAGTTCTTGACATTATCGTGGATATGTTCCCGGTATCTGCCAAGGTAGGTGCACTTGCACTTGCATGGGCGATTCTGGTGGGTGTACCTCTTGGCTGTCTTGCCGCATTTAAGAGAGGCAAGCTGACAGACAGCATTCTTCGTGTGATCTGTACACTTGGAATCTCCATGCCAAGCTTCGTTGTGGCATCTGTTCTTCTGGTAACCCTGACTGGAAACAATGCACTGAATCTGTTTCCGTCTATTTTTGATCCGTCGCAGGGATGGCGTGCCTATGTACTGCCATGCTTTGCCCTGGGCTTTTACCCAATGTGCTATACAGCACGTCAGACACGTTCTGCCATGCTGGATTCCTTAAGCCAGGAGTACATTAAGACAGCCCGCGCCAAAGGTCTGAAGAACAAAAAGATTATTTTCAAGCATGCTCTTAGAAATGCACTGATTCCGGTTATTACATACTTAGGACCGCAGGTGGCCTTTACTCTTTGTGGTGGTTTTGTTGTAGAGAGCGTATTCTCAATTCCAGGACTTGGACGTTACTTCGTACAGTCCATCCAGAACCGTGATTATCCGGTTATTATGGGAACTACCATTTTCCTGGCAGCATTTATTATTCTGATGAACCTGGTTGTAGACCTCCTGTATAAGGTTGCTGACCCGAGAATCAGCCTTGCGAAAGGAGGAGAATGATCGTGGCAGAAGATAAGAAGATTAAGAAATGTCCGGTGAGTCTTCAGCCGGATATTGAGAACCTCCTTCAGGATTTAAGTCCGGATGATTTTGCATCTGCGTCCAGACAGGAGAAGGATGATTTTATTCAGGACCGCCAGAGTGTTTCCTACTGGAAAGATGCCTGGAGAAGATTAAAGAAAAATGTGGTGGCTATGGTTGCACTTGGTGTGATCGTATTCCTGTTTTTGTTTGCCTTTGTGGGCCCGCTTCTGATTCCATATGGCTATGACGAGTTTAACAAAGGTGCTGAGAACCTTTATCCCTATCACTACACACTGGAGGACACCCAGCGTGTGAACGACGAGATCGCTTCCAGAACCCAGTCCGATGTAGTGGATGTAGATGAAATGATCGCCCGGGCGAAAGCAGAAGCTGAGAAAAAGGGCGAGAAATTTACAAAGAAAGATGAAGCAGTTATCCGTGCAAAAGCAAAAGTTGCTGCAAAACCTTCAGAAGACTCTTCTGAGGAGCAGAGCGTAGATGAAGATTCCGTCCGCAAGGAGCTTGGAATCAAGAAGCATATTTTCGGTTATTCCCAGGCAGAGCTTGAGCGCAAGGCAAATGGGGAAAAAGTATTTCCACATGTATTTGGTACTGACATGTATGGCCGTGATATTCTGGTCCGTGTTATGTATGGTGCCCGTGTTTCCATGTCTGTCGGCGTATTCGCAGCCATCCTGGTACTGGTGATCGGCGCTCTTTATGGTGCTATTTCCGGTTACTGCGGCGGCAAGGTGGACGCAGTGATGCAGCGTATTGTTGAACTTATTTATGCAGTTCCGGAGATGCTGGTTGTCCTTCTGATCGCAACTGCACTGAAACCAATCCTTACCGACTATGTGAATTCATCAGGAACCAGTCCTCTGAAATCCTTTGTCAATGTACTTGGACCGAACCTGATCTCCATGTTTATTGCATTTGGTCTGTTATACTGGGTTACCATGAGCCGTATTATCCGTGGCCAGGTACTTCAGCTGAAACAGCAGGAATATGTAACCGCAGCAAGAGCACTTGGTGCATCTGGCGGCAGGATCATCCGTCGTCATCTGCTTCCGAACTGTATCGGACAGATCGTTGTTACTACCTGCCTGCAGATACCGTCTGCAATTTTCCTGGAATCCTTCTTATCCTACCTTGGAGTTGGTGTTTCCGCACCTCTTCCAAGCCTTGGATCCATGGCAACAGACGCACTTAGCGGTATGTACACTTATACTTACAGACTGATCGTACCTTCCGTGATCCTGAGCATTATGATCCTTGCATTCAACCTGTTTGGCGATGGACTTCGCGATGCTCTTGATCCGAAGCTGAAGAAATAAGAGAGGAGGAGAACAATGTCTGAACAGAAAAATAAATTGCTGGAAGTAAAAGACCTGAAAGTCTCCTTCTTTACCCCGGCCGGCGAGGTAAAAGCCGTTGGCGGTATCTCCTATGACCTTGATTATGGCGAAGTTATGGGAGTTGTTGGAGAATCTGGTTCTGGAAAGAGCCAGGAGGCATATTCTATTATGGGGCTTCTTCAGTCCCCAGGTAAAGTTATCGGAGGCTCCATTACCTTCGAGGGAAAAGATGTCCTTTCTTTTTCCAAGGAAGAGATGACTGCGTTCCGCGGAAACAAAGTAGCTATGATTTTCCAGAATCCCATGACCTGTCTGAATCCGGTTTACACCATCGGAAATCAGCTTGTGGAAGCTCTTCGTGCCCATGATAAGAAAATCAGCAAAGAAGAAGCCCAGAAACGTGCCATGGAAATGATGGAACTGGTTGGAATCAATAATGTGGAAAAGCGTATGAAACAGTATCCTCATGAGTTCTCCGGTGGTATGCGCCAGCGTGTCATGATCGCTATGGGACTGATCTGCCATCCGCAGCTTCTGATCGCAGATGAGCCGACCACAGCCCTTGATGTTACCATTCAGGCACAGATCCTTGACTTGATGAAGGATCTTCAGAAAAAGACCGGAATGGGAATCATTTTCATCACACACAACCTTGGTGTTGTGGCAGATATCTGTGACAAGGTATCCGTTATGTATGCAGGTAAAATTGTGGAGCAGGGACCTGTAGATGACATTTTCTACGAGCCTGCACATCCATATACAAAGGGTCTTCTTCGTTCCATGCCCCGTGTTGATGCCGAGAGCTATGAAAGACTGATCCCAATCGAGGGAACCCCGGTTGATATGCTGAATCCGCCGGAAGGATGTCCGTTTGCTCCACGTTGTGAGCATTGCATGAAGATCTGTCTGAAGAAAATGCCTCCTTACGTGGAAGTGGGCGAGAAACATCGTTCCGCCTGCTGGCTTCGGGTTCAGGAGCTTATGAACAAGGAGGAGAAATAAATGGCAGAAGAAAAGAAGCTTCTTGAAATTGAGAATTTACGAAAGTATTTTCCGGTAAACGGCATAAAAGGTCCGGGGGTACAGGCTGTACAGGATGTTTCCCTTTATATCAAAAAAGGTGAAACACTCGGTCTTGTAGGAGAGTCCGGATGTGGAAAGACTACACTGGGAAGAACGATTCTTCGCCTTTATGAGCCAACCGGAGGAAAGATTATTTATGATGGCGAAACCATTTACGACAATCCTCTGGATAAAGACGGCAAACCTCTTGGAAAAGCCAAAGCTGCTAAAATGCTTCCCTACAGAAGAAAAATGCAGATCATTTTCCAGGATCCGTCCGCTTCCCTGGATCCTCGAATGACAGTTGGTGAGATCATTGGAGAGGCCATTGATATCCACAAGCTTGCAGCGAGTAAGAAAGACCGCGCTGACATGATCAAAGAGCTGCTGGCACAGGTTGGATTAAATACAGAGCATGCAAACCGTTATCCACATGAGTTTTCCGGCGGTCAGCAGCAGCGTGTTGGTATTGCCCGCGCCCTTGCAGTAAAACCGGAGTTCATCGTCTGTGACGAGCCGATTTCCGCATTGGATGTTTCTATCCAGTCACAGGTGGTAAACATGCTGGAGGACATGCAGGAGCAGATGGGCCTGACTTATCTGTTCATTGCCCATGATCTTTCCGTTGTCCGTCATATTTCCAACAGAATCGGTGTTATGTATCTTGGCTCTCTTGTTGAGTTGGGCGAGAGCTATGAGCTGAACAGACATCCGATCCATCCATATACACAGACCCTGCTTTCCGCAGTTCCGGTTCCGGATCCAAAGCTGAGCCGGACAAGAAAGCGTATTATTCTGGAAGGAGACGTGCCAAGTCCTATGAATCCGCCAAGCGGATGCCGTTTCCACACCAGATGTCCATATGCCACTGAAAAGTGCAGCCAGGTAACTCCTGTGTTCAGAGAGCATGAGCCGGGCCACTGGGCAGCCTGCCATTTGCTGGACAAATAAAGGAAGTTTAGGTATTTCGTTCTTCTTCACGGAAGAGCTGATGAATACAAGCGTCGATTCTCATCTCTCATGCGGCGCAAAAAAGCATAAAGGAGGAAATGTAATGAGAAGAAAATTTATGTCTATGGCACTGACTGCAGCTATGGTATTAAGCATGGCAGCAACTCCTGTATTCGCCGAGGATACAGCATCTGACGAAGGACTCAACCTGAACCTTTGTATCGCATCTGAACCACAGACAATTGACCCTGCACTGAACTCTGCAGTTGATGGAGCTATCATGTGCAACCATATGTTCGAAGGTCTGGCTAAATGGGTAAATGATGGTGAAGGAAATGCTGTCACAGCTCCTGGACAGGCTGAGTCCTGGGAAAAGGCCGAGAACGAAGATGGTACAGTTACTTACACTGTTAAACTTCGTGACGGAATCAAATGGTCTGATGGACAGGCTGTAACAGCTGGTGACTTCGTTTATGCATGGCAGCGTCTTGCAAATCCTGAGACAGCAGCAGATTACTGCTACATGATCGACATGGTAAAAGGATATGACGCAGTTGCTGACGGAAGTGCGGATCCAAGCACTCTTGGAATTACAGCAGTTGATGATCAGACTCTTCAGATCGATCTTACCTATGACTGCCCGTATTTCGAAGAAATCATGGCATTCCCGGCAACCTTCCCGGTTCGTCAGGATATGGTAGAGAGCAGTGACAACTGGACATTTGATCCAAGCACATACATTGGCAATGGACCATACAAAATGACAGAGTGGTCTCACAACGCTTACATTTCCATGGAGAAGAATGAGAACTACTATGACTATGAGAACCTTGGACCGGATACCATCAAGTTTACACTTCTTGATGACAACAACGCAATGCTCAAAGGTTACAACAACGGAGAGCTTGATTTCATCGAGAACCTTCCTGTAGACGAGATCCCGACCTACCTTGCTTCTGGCGAGCTTGAGATTGGTGACTATCTTGGAACCTACTATGTATGCTTCAACACAGAGGACGAAGTTTTCTCTGACCCTAACATCCGTAAAGCATTCTCACTTGTAATCGACCGTAACTACATCGTAGAGAACGTTTCTCAGGCTGGTGAGGTTCCGGCTGACGGATATGTACCGAACGGTGTAAATGATGCAGCTGGTGCTGGTAGTGATGACTTCCGTACAGTAGGCGGTTCTTACTACAGCATTTCCGATGAGGATTATGAGGCTAACTGCGAAGAGGCCCGTCAGCTTCTTGCAGACGCTGGTTATCCGAACGGCGAAGGCTTCCCGACTGTAGAGTATCTGTACAACACAGCTGATAACCACAAGAAGATCGGTGAGGCTCTTCAGAACATGTGGCAGACAGAGCTTGGTGTAACTGTTAACTTGAACAACCAGGATTGGAACGTATTCCTTCAGAACAGAAAAGATGGTAACTACCAGATCGCTCGTAACGGCTGGATCGCAGACTACAACGATCCTTGCTCATTCCTGGATATGTGGTACACAGACGGCGGTAACAACGACGCTCAGTACTCTAACCCAGACTATGATGCAGCTATCGATGCAGCAAAAGCTACTTCTGATCCGGAAGAGCGTATGAAAGCATTCCACGAAGCTGAGGATATCCTCATTGGACAGGACAGCGTGCTTGCTCCGATCTACTTCTATACACAGCCATATATGCTCAATCCAGACATTGACGGCATGTATTACACACCACTTGGATACTTCTTCTTCGGTTATACAAGTAAGAAATAATCAAGTCAAAAGAATATAAGTCTTTTGGTATTACTTAAATGTGATGCAGAAGAAAATGACAGGCATTCGGAATTTTTCCGGGTGCCTGTTTTTTTGAGCAGCAACGAAAGCAGGATAAAATTTGCGAAGCTGTTTTATTCTGTTGACCGATTATGCATGATAGCGGTATAATAAGCAGATAATGGTTATTGAACCAGACAGGAGGAACATATGATGAGAGCCAGCGGTATTTTATTGCCTATATCCAGTATCCCTTCCAACTATGGAATCGGATGTTTTTCTAAAGAAGCTTACGCTTTTGTAGATCAGCTTGCAGAAGCGGGTCAGAAATACTGGCAGATTCTGCCACTTGGACCTACCGGATACGGGGATTCCCCTTACCAGTCTTTTTCCACATTTGCAGGAAATCCTTATTTCATTGATTTGGAGGAATTGATCCAGAGAGACCTTCTCACAGCAGCAGAATGTGCAGAATGTGACTGGGGCGGCAGCAGAAGCTATGTGGACTATGAGAAGGTTTATCTTTCCAGATTTTCCCTTCTTCGGAAGGCTTACAGACGTTTTTACCAGATGGATGGGAAAGAAAAGGAGCTTCAGCTGATCCGTGAGGAGATGGAAGCCTTTGAGAAAGAGCAGGGCTTCTGGCTTGCAGATTATTGTCTTTATATGGCAGTAAAGGACAGCCTGGAGGGAATTTCCTGGAATCAGTGGCCGGAGGACTTAAAGACACGTAAGCCGGAGGCACTTGCTAAGGCAAGAGAGGAGCTGAAGGAAGATATCAGCTTCTATGCCTTTCAGCAGTTCTGGTTCTACCGCCAGTGGAACCGGCTGAAGAAATATGCAAATGACAGAGGTATTAAGATCATGGGTGATCTTCCTATCTATGTGGCTTTTGATGGCGCAGATGCATGGGCGAACCCGGATCTGTTCCAGTTTGATGAGGAGGCTACACCGGTAGCAGTGGCAGGATGTCCTCCAGACGCTTTTTCTGCAACCGGTCAGCTGTGGGGAAATCCGCTTTATAATTGGGAATATCACAGAAAAACAGGCTATAACTGGTGGATTCTTCGTATGACTCACTGTATGAAGCTGTACGACAAGGTCCGGATCGATCATTTCCGCGGTTTTGACGAGTACTGGTCAGTTCCCTATGGAGATAAGACCGCTGAGAACGGAAAGTGGGAAAAAGGTCCTGGAATAGAATTGTTCGAGGTTCTGGAGGAGAAAATTAAGGATCTGGATGTGATCGCAGAGGATCTGGGATTCCTTACAGACAGTGTCAGGGAGCTTCTGGCAGAATCCGGATATCCGGGTATGAAGGTGCTTCAGTTTGCCTTTGATGAAAGCGGCGAGAGCGTATATCTTCCTTTCCGATATGACAAAAACTGCATTGTATACACTGGAACCCACGACAATGAGACTACGAAGGGCTGGCTTGGGAACCTTACCCAGTCAAACAGAGACTATGTGAACCAGTACACAGCCTGTGAGGATAAAGACACAGATGAATGTGTATGGGGGCTTATCCGGGCGGCACAGTCCTCAGTAGCAGAAGTGTGCGTAGTACCTTTGCAGGATTATCTCTGTCTTGGAAATGAAGCGAGAATGAATACGCCTTCTACTTTGGGAGACAACTGGAAATGGCGTCTTACAAGAGGTCAGCTTACGGATGAGATTATTCATAGAATTAACGCCATGACCAGATTATATGGACGAATCCAGGAGAATAAGAAGTAAGATGAAGAGATTGCTTAGATTTTTGAAGGGCTACGAGAAAGAAAGCTTTCTGGCTCCTTTGTTCAAAATGCTGGAGGCCACCTTTGAGCTGATCGTGCCTCTGGTTGTTGCCAGAATCATGGATATCGGCATTAAGAATCAGGACAATGTCTACATCTGGCACCAGTGTGTGATCATGGTACTGCTTGGAGTGATCGGCCTTGCATGTTCTCTGATTGCACAGTATTTTTCTGCAAAGGCAGCCATGGGATTCAGCACTGCCCTTCGCAAGGAGCTTTTTTTCCATATCAGCAGGCTTTCCTACAGAGAACTGGATATGCTTGGAACTCCTACCCTTGTGACAAGGATCACCAATGACGTGAATCAGGCACAGACTGGTGTGAACATGGTACTTCGTCTGTTCCTTCGTTCTCCTTTTATTGTTGTGGGTGCAGTGATCATGTCCTTTACCATTGATGTGAAGATTGGCCTGATCTTCCTGATTGCGGTTCCGGTGATCTCCATTGTAATTTACGGAATTATGCGCACAACAGTGCCAATTTACAAAAAGGCTCAGTCCTTCCTGGACAGAATTTCCCTGATCACCAGAGAGAATCATGTGGGTGCCAGAGTGGTAAGGGCTTTTGGAAGACAGCAGGAAGAATATAAAGAATTTTCAGAAGTAAACGACGATTACACCAAGGTGCAGGTAAGAGCGGGAAAAATTTCCGCACTTCTGAATCCTGCCACTACGGTTATCATGAACTTTGCCATTATCGGAATCCTCTGGTATGGAAGCAAGGAAGTGTCTGTGGGTATTCTTACACAGGGGGAAGTGGTTGCCCTTGTAAACTATATGAACCAGATCCTGATCGCACTGATCGCTCTTGCAAACCTGATCGTGGCAGTGACAAAGGCTATGGCTTCCGGTGTGCGTCTGAATGAGGTGCTGGATACACAGCCGTCTCTCACGGATCAGGGCAATAGTGTTCAGAAAGAAAATGCAGGCGCTGCAAGAGTTGTCTTTGAAGATGTGAGCTTTACCTATGCAGGCAGCAAGGAGCCGGCGCTTTCCCATATTTCCTTTACGGCAAAACCAGGTGAGACCATCGGTATCATTGGTGGTACCGGATGTGGTAAATCCACTCTGGTCAATCTGATCCCACGCTTCTATGACGTAACTTCCGGTAATGTGGTAATTGATGGAAATAATGTAAAAGAATATCCATTTTCACAGCTTCGTAAAAAGGTGGGGATGGTACCACAACAGGCAGTTCTGTTTAAGGGAACCATCCGTGACAATATGAAATGGGGCAAAGAGGACGCTTCCGAAGAAGAAATCCAGCGGGCTCTTTCCATTGCGCAGGCAAGTGGTTTTGTAAAAAGTAAGCCGGAGGGCTTAAATACCATGGTAAGTCAGGGCGGCGCCAATCTTTCCGGCGGACAGCGCCAGCGTCTTACCATAGCAAGAGCACTGGTGGGAGATCCGGAGATCCTGATCATGGATGACAGTGCTTCTGCCCTTGACTTTGCCACAGATGCGGCTCTTCGTCATGCCATTCATGAGCAGACAAAGGGAATGACTGTGTTTATCGTTTCCCAGAGAGCAACCTCCATCAAGCAGGCAGACAAGATCCTGGTTCTGGATGATGGTGAGCTGGCTGGTGTGGGAACACACAAAGAGCTTATGGAATCCTGTGAGGTCTACAGAGAAATCTGCCTGTCACAGCTTTCCGAACAGGAGGTGAACCGCTGATGGGAAGGAATAAAGAGACTATGAAGAGGGTACTGAAATTTATCAGCCCTTACAAAGCAAAAATTATCATTATGCTTCTGACAGCGCTTGTCACCGTTGGATTTACCCTGTATACACCCATTCTTATTGGTAACGGTGTAGATAATATCGTAGGTCCGGGAAATGTAAATGTAGCCGGACTTTTAAAGGTACTTGGAACTCTGGCTGTGATCGTTGTGGGAAATGCAGTTTCCCAGTGGGTGATGAACCTTCTTACCAATCAGGTTACCTACAGCGTGGTGCAGGATGTGCGAAGCCAGGCGTTTGCCCATCTTCAGGAGGTGCCGGTATCTTATATAGATGCCAATCAGCCAGGAGATATTTTAAGCCGTATTGTTTCTGATGTCAGTCAGTTTTCAGATGGTCTCCTTATGGGCTTTACCCAGCTGTTTACCGGTGTGCTGACCATCTTTGGAACCATTGGATTTATGCTTTCCATCAGTGTGAAGATCACAGTGATCGTTATTTTGCTCACTCCGATTTCCCTGTTCGTGGCAAGCTTTATCGCAGGCAGAACCTTCCGCATGTTCCAGGAGCAGTCCGAGAAGAGAGCGGAGATGACTTCTATTGTGGAAGAGCTTGTTGGAAATCAGAAGATCGTGCAGGCTTTTTCCTATGAGGAGAGAGCTAATGAAAGGTTTGGAAAAGTAAATGAAGAGCTTCGCGTCTGCGGAATCAAAGCAATTTTCTTTTCCTCTATTACAAACCCGTCCACACGTTTTGTAAATGGTCTTGTTTACACAGCAGTTGGAATTTTTGGTGCATTTACAGTAATTAAGGGCGGTATGACTGTGGGACAGCTGACCAGCTTCCTGAACTATGCAAATCAGTATACCAAGCCGTTTAATGAGATTTCCGGCGTTATCACAGAACTGGAGAATGCGCTGGCATGTGCAAAACGTCTCTTTGACTTTATTGATACACCGGCACAGGAGCCAGATGCGCCAGATGCTTTGGAACTGGAGAAAGCAGACGGTCGTGTAAGCGTGGAGAATGTTTCCTTTTCTTACAGAAAAGAAGTTCCGCTTCTTACTGATATTTCCATTGACGTAAAACCTGGACAGCGGATCGCTATCGTCGGACCTACCGGATGCGGTAAGACCACTATGATCAACCTTCTTATGAGATTCTATGATGTAGATAAGGGACAGATTAAGGTAAGCGGTTATCCGGTAAGAGAGCTGACAAGAGACAGCCTGAGACGAAACTTTGGTATGGTGCTTCAGGAGACCTGGCTGAAGGCAGGAACCATCCGCGAGAACATTGCCTATGGAAAGCCGGATGCGACTTTGGAAGAGGTTATGGAGGCAGCTAAGCATGCACATGCCCACAGTTTTATCAAGCGTATGCCAAACGGCTATGACACCGTGATTTCAGAGGGCGGCGGAAATATTTCCCAGGGACAGAAGCAGCTTCTCTGCATTGCAAGGGTTATGCTGATGCACCCGGCTATGCTGATTCTGGACGAGGCCACTTCTTCCATTGATACCCGTACTGAGGTGAAGGTGCAGAAGGCTTTTGCAGAGTTGATGGAAGGAAGAACCAGCTTTATTGTAGCACATCGTCTTTCCACTATTCAGGAGGCAGATCTGATCCTGGTCATGAAGGACGGAAATATTATCGAGCAGGGCAGACATGAGGAATTGCTGGCGAAGAAGGGCTTCTATGCGAATCTGTATGAGAGTCAGTTTGCTATTTCATAAGGGGGATGAATATGGAAAATAAGAATCTGGAAGAGACTGATGTAAATGAGAAGCAGAAAGCCAGAAATGGGAAGTCTGCTATGCCTATGAGAACCTGCCTGGTTATGATTCTGGCAGGAGTTTATGTGGCTTATCTGGGTGTTTCACTTTGCCAGAATGTAATAAATGGTGCTGAGGGCAGCAGTCCTGGCTTTATGGTTGCGGGAGTGATTTTTATTGTGCTTGGCGTGGCTTTCGTGATCAATGGAATCCGCGGCAGCATAAAGGCTGGCAAGATTCAGAAGGAGTCGAATGCAGAAAGTGAAGCACAGGCTTCTGAGACAGAAACTTCAAGGACAGTTGAATCTAAAATGGAAAGTACTTCATCCTTGAATAAGAAAATGTCTATTGCTGACCGCGCTAATCTGGTTAGCCAGTTAGGGGATGCGACAGAGGATGAAGAATAGAGAGTATTGCTTTTGAAAAGAAATTGACATATTTAATAGATAGTGTTAATACATGTATGAAAAATGAGTGGTGTAGTTATTTCGAGAACGATGTACTAGTTTGCAGACCGGGCGGTTACTTTTGCGTTTTATGATTATAACAGCACGAAATTACGAATACAATACTAAATATAAAAAAATAAACAGACTTCTGAATGAGTGATAATCAATCAGAAGTCTGTTTTTGGTTGAAATACATTGGTCAGCGCCGT
>OGRA01003403.1_pt1 | contig 12111 bp, 7 predicted proteins | sample 1553351 | NCBI WGS metagenome assembly OGRA01 (sample SAMEA2580056, study PRJEB22360) | human gut metagenome | biome: human gut; feature: human-associated habitat; material: faeces | place: Denmark | collected 2008/2010
CCTGTAAAGCAGCCTGCCGTACGGAAAATGAAGTAGAGACTGGTAGCAAACGCAGCGTCATCCAATCCCATCCCCAAACGCTCCATTAGAATCTTAGGAGCAGTAGTATTCGTACCTACATCGATTCCTACATGGCACATGATACCGATGAAAGAAAGCAAAACAAACGGTTTACCCAATAAAGCCAAACACTCACCGAACGTAGAAGGTTTTCCTTCCTCTTTCTCCTCGGCAATCTGTGTCTGTCCCAACAATAAAACGGCTATCACAGCTATCACCATATAAATAGGAAACAGCACACGCCAACCCAAGCCGAACGACGGAATGGCCTGTGTAGCTCCCCACATAGCGATGTAAGGTGCAAGAAACGAAGCAATCGCCTTTACAAATTGTCCGAAGGTAAGGCTACTTGCCAGCCGGTCACCTCTCACTATGTTGGAAAGCAGCGGATTCAGTGAAGTCTGCATCAATGCATTGCCGATACCTAATAAAGAGAAAGAAAGCAGCATCAACGTATAGCTATCACCAAAAACAGGCAATAACAACGAAGCAAAGGTCACAACCAAACTAAGGAGTACCGTCTTTTTTTGTCCGATACGGCTCATCAACATACCTGTCGGCACAGAGAAGATCAGGAACCAGAAGAAAACCAGCGAAGGGAAGATGTTAGCTTGAGAGTCAGTCAGACCCAAATCTGCTTTTACATAGTTGGAGGCGATGCCTACCAGATCCACAAATCCCATAGCGAAAAAGCAGAGCATCACAGGGATCAGCTTGGATAACGAAGAATTAGATTTCATTGTTGTATGGTATTAATTTAAGTATTTCTTGCTCGGAAAAGCACGTTGCAAAGGAAGCGAATATCAGAACAACAGGATAACAATCTTGTTACAAAGAGTGGCAATTATGATACAAGAATGTTTTTTAAGCGCATTTCAAGGGCATTATTTCTCTTTTTAGCTACATTTGTGGAAAATTATCCAAAGAAACTTTTTAAACAACAATATGGAAACACTCTTTAATGGACGACTCAGCATTGAAGTTTCTGCACATGGAGCAGAGCTATGCAGTATTTTTTCTAATGGAAAAGAATATCTATGGCAGGCAGATCCTGCATTCTGGAAACGCCATTCGCCGGTACTCTTCCCGATTGTAGGAAGCGTATGGGAGAATGAATATCGAAACGAAGACACCACCTATGTCCTCACTCAGCATGGATTTGCCCGCGACATGGAGTTCACACTAATATCCGAGGAAAACGATGAAGTCCGCTACCAGCTTGTCAGCAACGAAGAAACACTCAAGAAATATCCTTTCCCATTCCGTCTCACCATCGGCTATCGCATCCGCGAGAAGAAGGTCGATGTCATGTGGGAAGTAGAGAATACCGGGGAGAAGGAAATGCACTTCCAGATTGGTGCACATCCGGCATTCTACTATCCGGATTTCGATGCCGAAACGCAAGAACGGGGGTTCTTCGGTTTCAATAAGAAAAGCGGACTGAAATACATACTTATTTCTGAAAAAGGATGTGCCGACCCGGACACCCAATATCCTCTGAAACTGACAAACGACTTGTTGCCATTGGACACACATACATTTGACAAAGATGCACTTATATTGGAGGGAAGCCAGGTGCGGCGGGTTACTCTATATAATAAGGAGAAAGCTCCTTATCTTAGCCTCCATTTTGATGCGCCTGTTGTCGGACTGTGGTCGCCACCTGCCAAGAATGCCCCGTTTGTCTGTATTGAACCATGGTACGGTCGTTGCGACAAAGCACATTATACAGGAGAGTATAAAGATAAGGATTGGGTACAGCATCTGCAACCCGAAGAGGTATTCAAAGGAAAATATACCATTGAAATAGAAGAATAAAGGAGAAGCCGTACCTGGTCCGTATCTGGTCCAAACGCTTAGGTACGGACCAGCTACGGAGCGGGTACGGCTTTGATAAAATTCGGGTACAGAAAAGGAGGAAATATAGACCAATCTTATTTCAACTTATAAACCTTGAATGAACTTACCGCATAGCTACCGCCTTTGGCATAGAAACTGATACGGTTGTAAGGTTCCGAAGGAAACACAAGGTTTGTCATTGCGAAACGTCCGTCATCGCCAAACGCTTCAATACTTGATTTATCAACGAAAAGACGCAGCGTCATTTCCGAATTGCCTTCTATCGGAGCAAGAGTCAGCACCGGAAAGTCCGAACTGAATGATACGACTCCGCTCTTACTACGATCCATCGCAAACTTCTTCTCTACCAGATTATAGTAAATATCCACTTCTTCTCCTTTTGAATTGAAAAGTTGGAAGCCAATGACTTCTGCATTTCTGTTCTTAATCGTCATTTCAATTTCATACGTACCTGTATTATCCGAAAGCAGTTTGTCCATATTATAAGTACGGTCCACCTTGAAGGAATGCTTCTTTTCTTCTTTTCCACGCAGTTTCAGCAGTTCTCGCGAAGGGGAAGATTTCAGATAAGTTTCACCCGCCGAAGTATAGAGGCTCAGGTCACGAGGAACGGAGTTACCACTGCGATATTGAGTAGTAGGTACATTGTTGGCATATTGCCAGTTGCTCATCCATGCCAGCGCTATATAGCGTCCTTCGGGCGCATTACTCCAAGTCACGGTAGCATAGTGATCTTTTCCCCAGTCCATCCACTTGGTGTTTTTCGGTGATTCATTCACAAACTTCTTTCCATCGAAGGTACCTACAAAGTATTGAGTGGCACTTCCACCGAAAGGTCCGCCGGGATTAATATTACAGATTAGAACCCATTTCTTCAGTTCCGTACCTTCAATAGGCAGTTCTATCAGGTCGGGACATTCCCATACACCACCATGAGCCCCCTGACCTTCACCAAAACTACTTTCATAAGCCCAGTCCTTCAGATTAGCTGAAGAGTAGATTTGCATTTCCTGACCTACGGCAAGAATCATGATCCATTTATCGGTAGCGTCATGCCAGAAAACTTTCGGATCACGGAAATCACGTTGGGTGGAAGTCAGTATAGGATTACGCGCATACTTCTTGAATGTCTTTCCGTTGTCCAGACTGTAAGCCATACTCTGTACCTGGCGATCGCTGGCCGAAGTATAGAAAGCTATGATCGCACCGGCACCAAAGCCTGCCGTATTATCCTTATCAACCACACAGGAACCGCTGAAGATAGTTCCCAACGCATCGGGCGCAATGGCTATCGGCTGATGTTCCCAATTCACCAGGTCTGTACTGGTGGCATGTCCCCAATGCATATTTCCCCACATAGAACCGTAAGGATTGTATTGATAAAACAAATGATAAACACCATCTTTATATACCATACCGTTCGGATCATTCATCCAGCCATATTGAGGAGTGAAGTGATAAAGCGGACGGAAACTCTCGCGATTGGATGTATCAAACTCATTGGAAAGTTTCATTTCATCCCAGCAAATAGCCGTATCGGGTATCAACTGGAAGTTGAAAGAAAGTGATTTATTATCAAATCCGGAGAGATCTACCGGAACAAAATAGTCCACCTTATTTATAGCCAGACGAACATTCATATTGCGCACTACGTCATTATCGGCTATCATATATAGCTTTGCTTCCGGAGCAGCCTCTTCCACGGGAAGCAACAGAAATTTCTTCTGGTTCTCAATCTGGACAATGCTCTGTCCGTCACCTAAATGTTTAATCACAAAAGGAGGATTAATAGCCTGACACGAAAAGACAGACCAGATTGTACCTATTATAAAGGTAAGGGTCCATCGCACAGTCAACAAATTGTTTTTTAAATTCATGATGTTTTTGGGTATTACATTTAATTAATAATGGGTTGCTCGGGAAAGCACTTTGCAAAGGAAGCGAATAAAACAGAAATAGCCTGCCATTTATGTTTCATAAGCTGGCAAATATGATACCTGCCCTTTATTTTGTTACAAATATACCAGCTTATGAAACATAAATTACAGCATATTTTCACTTAATTCCCTTTCTTTGCAACATCAAAACATCACTCGGGAAAGCATGTTTTGAGAGGTAATCCACAGCGATTACAAAATGAAAAGCATATTAATTAAAATCTAAAAACATGGAAGGCATAAAAAGATCACTTCTATTTGCACTCTTTCTTATAATGTGTACACTAGTTCAGGCCCAACGCCTGACGGTACAAGGAAAAGTGGTTTCCAAGACTGACGGAGAATCCATTATCGGTGCAACTGTCATAGAAACCAACCAGACAAGTAACGGCACCATAACCGACATCGACGGTAACTTTACATTGTCTGTACCACAAGGTGCAGAACTCTCCATTTCGTATATCGGATTCAAGACTGTGAATGTGAAAGCTCAAGCTACACTGAATATCGTTCTGGAAGAAGAATCGGAATTGCTACAGGAAGTCGTAGTCACAGGTTATACTACTCAACGCAAGGCCGACCTGACCGGAGCCATCTCCGTAGTCAGCATAGACGAGATTGCCAAGCAAAACGAAAACAACCCGATCAAAGCATTACAGGGACGCGTCCCCGGTATGAACATCACAGCCGACGGTAATCCCAGTGGAAACGCCACTGTACGTATTCGCGGTGTCGGGACTTTGAACAATAACGATCCTCTTTATAATATTGACGGTGTGCCTACCAAATCAGGCATGCACGAACTGAACGGCAATGATATCGAATCTATCCAGGTATTGAAGGATGCGGCTTCTGCCTCTATCTATGGTTCGCGCGCTGCAAACGGTGTCATCATCATCACTACGAAGAAAGGTAAAGAAGGACAGATAAAGATTAACTTCGATGCTTCTATCGCCGCTTCCATGTATACCAATAAGATGGAAGTACTGAATGCGGAAGAATATGGCCGTGCCATGTGGCAAGCTTACGTAAACGAAGGCCAGGATCCCAACACCAACGCACTGGGTTATAAGTATAGCTGGGGATATGACGCAAACGGTTATCCTCAACTGAGCAACATCAGCATGTCCAAGTATCTGGATTCTGCCAATACGGTTCCGGCTGCCGACACCGACTGGTTCGATGAAACAACCCGTACAGGTATTATCCAGCAGTACAATGTATCAGTAAGCAATGGTTCTGAAAAGGGGTCATCTTTCTTCTCCCTGGGCTATTATAAGAATATAGGTATCATCAAGGACAGTGACTTCGAACGTTTCTCTGCCCGCATAAATTCTGATTATAATCTGATTGGCAAATTCCTGACCATAGGAGAGCACTTCACACTGAACCGCACTTCGGAGGTGCAGGCACCGGGTGGATTCTTGCAAAATGTATTGCAATTCAATCCCTCATTGCCCGTTTACGACATCAATGGAGAATATGCAGGTCCGGTAGGCGGATATCCCGACCGTGAGAACCCGGTAGCGAGACTGGACCGTAACTCTGATAATCGCTATACTTACTGGCGTATGTTTGGTGATGCTTACATCAACCTCAACCCCTTCAAAGGATTCAATGTCCGCTCCACCTTCGGATTGGATTATGCACAGAAATCACAACGCATCTTCACCTACCCCATCACCGAAGGCAATGTGGCAAATGATAAGAATGCCGTAGAAGCCAAGCAGGAACACTGGACGAAATGGATGTGGAATGCCATCGCTACCTACAATCTGGAAATCGGCAAACATCGTGGAGACGCCATGGTGGGTATGGAGCTGAACCGTGAAGATGATATCAATTTTTCGGGTTATAAAGAAGATTATTCTATTCTGACACCCGACTATATGTGGCCGAATGCGGGTTCCGGTACGGCTCAGGCTTACGGTTCGGGCGAAGGCTATTCACTGGTTTCTTTCTTCGGAAAGCTGAATTATACATATGATGATAAATACCTACTCTCGATGACAGTACGCCGTGACGGTTCTTCACGTTTCGGTAAAAATAACCGCTATGCCACATTCCCTTCCTTCTTACTGGGATGGCGCTTGAACCGTGAAAAGTTCATGCAAAACCTCAGTTGGATTGACGATCTGAAAGTCCGCGGTTCATGGGGACAGACCGGTAACCAGGAAATCTCGAACATTGCCCGCTATACAATTTATGTTCCCAACTACGGTGTAACGGAATCAGGCGGTCAGAGCTATGGTACTTCCTACGACATTGCCGGAACCAATGGCGGCAGCATCCTTCAATCCGGATTCAAACGTAATCAGATCGGTAATGATAACATCAAATGGGAAACAACCACACAAACGAACCTCGGCCTCGATTTCTCACTGTTTAAACAATCTCTTTACGGTTCATTCGACTGGTTCTACAAAAAGACAACGGATATTCTGGTACAGATGGCAGGTATCGCCGCCATGGGCGAAGGAAGCAGTCAATGGATCAATGCGGGAGAAATGAAGAATGTGGGTGTTGAATTGAATCTCGGTTATCGCAATCAAACGAGATTCGGACTGAAATATGACCTGAATGCCAACATATCCACTTACCGGAATGAAATCACGAAGCTGCCAACTACAGTAGCAGCCAACTGCACTTTCGGTGGTAACGGTGTACAAAGCGTAATCGGTCACGCCAATGGTTCGCAGGTGGGTTATGTAGCTGACGGTATCTTCAAATCACAGGAAGAGATTGATAACCATGCCACTCAAGAAGGCGCCGGGATAGGCCGTATCCGCTGGCGTGACTTGGACGGCAACGGTATCATCAATGAGAAAGACCAGCAATGGATTTACAATCCGACTCCGGACTTCAGCTATGGTCTGAACATCTACCTTGAATACAAGAATTTTGACCTCACCATGTTCTGGCAAGGTGTTCAGGGAGTAGATGTTATCAGCGACCTGAAGAAGGAAACCGACCTTTGGAGTGGACTCAATATCGGTTTCCTGAACAAAGGTAAGCGAGTACTCGATGCATGGTCACCCACCAATCCGAACTCTACCATTCCTGCATTGTCACGCAGCGATACGAACAATGAGAAACGTGTTTCCACTTACTTTGTTGAGAATGGTTCGTTCCTGAAGTTACGCAATATACAGTTGGGATACAACGTTCCGAAAAACTTTGCCCAGAAGATGAAGATGGAGCGCCTGCGCTTCTACCTGAGCGCACAGAACGTATTCACCATCAAGAGTAAGGAGTTCACCGGAGTAGATCCTGAGAATGCCAACTATGGTTACCCCATCCCGATGAATATAACTTTCGGTATTAATGTAGGCTTTTAACAATAAAATCAGTTACTTATGAAAAAGTTAATATATACAGCAGTCTTAGGTCTTTCACTGATGTGCGGCAGTTGCACCGACTTTCTGGAAGATCAGCTCCCCCAGGGAACCATCAGCGACGAACAGCTGAAGAACCCGGCATACATCGACAATCTGGTAATCTCTGCTTATGCAGTATGGATTACTGCCGAAGATATCAATTCTTCCTTCTCCATGTGGAACTATGACGTACGTTCGGATGACGCTTACAAAGGAATATCGCAGAAAATATGACGGCTTTCAGCTTACAAAGGCGGAAACGGTACGGAAGACGGTGATGTATTCCACTCACTGGACATCTCACAAGGTATCATGACTACGGCATGGAACATCAGCGATATGTGGCAGCGCCTCTACAACTGTATCTCACGCGTCAATACAGCTTTGCAACTATTGGAACAAGTGGATGAAAATACTTATTCACTAAAGCAGCAGCGCATTGCCGAAATGAGATTCCTCCGTGCACATGGTCACTTCTTGCTGAAACGTCTGTACAAGAAGATCCCGTTTGCCAACGATGCCAACTTGTCACCGGAAGAATATAACTATCTCTCCAACACCACTTACAACAATGACGAAGGCTGGCAACAGATTGCAGATGACTTCCAGTTTGCTTATGATAACCTTCCCGTGAAGCAGGCAGACAAAGGTCGCCCCGCCAAAGCCGCAGCCGCCGCCTATCTGGCAAAGACTTATCTGTACAAAGCTTATCATCAGGATAATGCAGACAGCCATGAAGTGACAAGCCTCAGCACGGAAGACCTGGTGAAAGTAGTACAATACACAGACAATGCCATTATGTCGGCAGGCGGCTACGGGCTGGAATCAGATTTTCACAATAACTTCCGTCCGGAACCTCAATATGAAAATGGCGTGGAATCCCTGTGGGCCATGCAATACTCCATGAACGACGGTACCAACAACGGTAACTGCAACTGGTCTTATGGTCTGATCGTTCCCAACATTCCGGGAGTTACCGATGGTGGTTGCGACTTCTACAAACCGAGCCAGAATCTGGTAAATGCATTCAAAACAGATGCCAACGGACACCCGCTGCTGGATTCCTTTAACAACACCGATTACAATTCGCAATCCGATTATGCTGACCCACGCCTCTTCCTGACGGTAGGTATGCCGGGATTCCCTTATGAATTCAATAAGAACTACATGATGGACCAGTCGACTACCTGGAGCCGCAGCAACGGACTTTACGGATATTACGTGACCTTGAAGCAGAATGTGGATCCGGATGGCGATTACCTGATAAAGGGTGCCTGGTGGGGTTCTCCGATGAACCGCATCGTACTGCGCTACTCGGATGTATTGTTGATGCGTGCCGAAGCACTGATCCAACTGAACGACGGACGTATCGCTGAAGCTATCAGCCTGATTAACGAAGTACGTAACCGTGCTAAACAAAGCACAGCCATGATTGCCGACTACGAAATGGAATATGGCGTACGTTTCAACATTCAGCCTTATACGGGAAGCTACTCACAAGCAGATGCCTTGAAATTGTTGAAGTTTGAACGTCGTGTAGAGCTGGCTCTGGAATCAGAGCGCTTCTTTGACCTGGTAAGATGGGGCGAAGCTGCCGAAGTACTGAATAAGTTCTATGCCGAGGAAGCTGCCGACTGCACCATCTACACGAATGCCTCGTTCACTAAGAATAAAAATGAATATCTGCCTATCCCGTTTGCACAGATGAGTGCCAGCAACGGAAACTATACGCAGAATTGCGGTAACTGGTAACCTTATAAAAAGAAGAACATTATGAAATCAATACTGAATAAACTAAATCTGCTTGTACTGGGAACTGTCCTGTTGTTAACATTCCCGGGATGTAGCGATGATAATACTTCCGACCTGAAACTGGACGGAGACACATGGCTCACCGCCCTTGAACTGAATGATACCTATACGGGGGTGATAGACCGGACCAATAAGACCGTAACTGTGGCAGTGCCCGAAGTATACGACACTGACGCAATGAAAGTTACCGGTATCGAAGTATCCGAAGGTGCCGAGGCCTCTGTTAAGGCAGGCGATGTGCTGAACTTCTCATTCCCCCAAGTGATAAAAGTGACTAACGGAAACGTATTCCTGGACTACACCGTCAACATCAAGCATGATGAAGCGCGGATACTCTCCTTCAAACTGAATGACGCTTATGCCGGAGTTATCGACCAGACTAAACGTACCATCACCGTACGTGTGCCGAGTTCAGTCAATATCAAAAACATGGTTCCGATCATTACAACTTCGGCAGGAGCCACCGTAATGCCGGCATCCGGCCAGGCTATTGACTTCAGCAATCCTGTAGAATTCACCGTTTCATATAACACCGCATCTGCCGTTTATACGGTAACGGTTATCCCGACCGATGCACCGAGTGCCGTATATGTGGGTCTGGCAGCTACACTGAACGAACTGAATCCGGAAGAAAAGGAAGCGGCAACCTGGATGCTGAACAATATTGCCAATTCGCAGTATATCTCATTCGAAGATGTGCAGGCAGGAAGAGTAGACCTGAGCGAATGTGAAATCATGTGGTGGCATCTGCATATAGACGGCGGCATCGACAACATGGATAAGTTTGAAAAGGCAGCGCCTGCAGCAATCAACGCATTGGTGAAGATGAAAGACCTTTATAACAATGGCATGAACCTGCTGCTTACCCGCTATGCTACTTATTATGCCGCCAAACTGGGTGCTACTCTGGACGGCAACAACCCGAACAACTGTTGGGGACAATCGGAAGAATCCGGTGAAATAGTGGGTGGTGCATGGAACTTCTTTATCCAGGGACACGAGTCGCACGCCCTCTACCAGAACCTGGTGATGAACAGCGGTGAAACAGATAAGGTCTATACCTTCGATACCGGTTACCGAACCACCAACAGTACGGCACAATGGCACATCGGTTCCGACTGGGGCGGCTATGCTACGAATGAAGTATGGCGTACCAATCATGGCGGTGTTGACCTGGGTTATGGTGGCGATGGTGCTATCGTGGCATGGGAATATCTGCCTAAAGACTCTCGCGGAGGTATCGTATGTATCGGCTCAGGATGTTACGACTGGTATGCTTACGGCATAGATGCTTCAGCAGACAAGTATCATGGCAATGTAGCCAAACTGACAGAGAATGCAATTGACTATTTAACGGGTAAATAAAACTAATATATGAAAACAATGATATATTCACTCACACTGGCTGCTCTGATGATCACTTCTTTCAGCAGCTGTAGCGATGACAATGATCCGGTTTTAACTCAGAAAGACTGGGACGGAACCACCACTTATTTTGCTTCGGCAGATGCCATGAAGTTCGATACATACTACAAGCCATCTGTTGGTTATGTAGGCGATCCGATGCCTTTCTATGATCCGCAGGCAAAAGATTTCAAGATTATGTATCTACAGGAATACCGTCCGAACCAAGCAGGCACTTACCACCCGATATGGGCGGTAAGTACTCAGGACGCCGCTTCATACACATCTATGGGTGAACTGATTTCTTGCGGAGGATTGTCGGAGCAGGATGCCGCTATCGGAACGGGTAGTACTATTTATAATCCTTCGGATAAATTGTACTATACCTTCTACACAGGTAACAAATATCAGCCTACTTCTTCCGAGAACGGTCAGGTAGTGATGTATGCCACCTCACCCGACTTCAAGGCCTGGAGCAAGAATCGCACTTTTTATCTGAAGGGTGACACTGACGGGTACAGCAAGAATGATTTCCGCGACCCCTTCGTTTTTGAAGGTGAAGATGGAAAATACCACATGCTTGTTTCCACTACTAAAAGCGGCAAAGGGGTACTGGCCGAATATACTTCTACAGATATGAAGGCCTGGGAACATGCAGGTGTATTCATGACCATGATGTGGGATCGCTTTTATGAATGTCCCGATGTCTTCAAGATGGGAGACTGGTGGTATCTGGTCTACTCGGAGATGCATGCAGCCGTACGCAAAGTTCAATATTTCAAGGGACGTACATTGGAAGAACTGAAAGCAACCACCGCCAACGATGCCGGTATCTGGCCCGACAACCACGAAGGTTTCCTTGACTCACGTGGCTTCTATGCAGGCAAGACAGCTTCGGACGGAACTAACCGCTACATCTGGGGATGGTGCCCCACCCGCTCGGGCAATGACAATACTGCCGTTGGAGCTTCTCCGAACGAACCGGAATGGGCAGGAAGCCTGGTTGCACACAAAGTAGTTCAGCATGCGGATGGTACTTTGACTTTAGGCTTAGTAGAAGGTATCAGCCAGAAATATGCCACCGCCTCTACTGTAAAAGTGATGGAAAAGAGTAGCGGAGTATCAGAAAGCAACGGTAACTATACTCTGACGGATAATGCTTATATCCTATTCAATCGCTTAAATGTAAACAACAAGATTTCGTTTACCGTAAAGACGGCAGGCGATGCAGATAGATTCGGTATCTCTCTGGTACGCGGTACGGACTCCAAAAAGTATTATACCATTGTAGTGAATCCGGAAGACAACAATAACAAGCGAAAGATAAACTTCGAAGAAGAAGGTGAAGAAGGTAAAGGATTCATCGACGGAATAGACGGGTATCTGTTCGACAGACCTGCTGATAATACTTATCATGTAACTATCTGTACGGACAACTCTGTCTGCGTGGTTTATATCAATGATAATGTGGCTTATACAAACCGCATATATGGTATGCAGAAGAATCCATGGTCTATTAATAGTTATTCGGGAACGGTGGAAGTCAGCGCTGTGAAGGTTAGCTATTACTGAGTTAATTCACCACAGAGTAACACTGAGTTTCACAGAGTTCTATAAGAGTTTTACATACCACGTAACCATCTGTGTGACAACGCACTTGG
>OGRA01003407.1_pt1 | contig 12103 bp, 8 predicted proteins | sample 1553351 | NCBI WGS metagenome assembly OGRA01 (sample SAMEA2580056, study PRJEB22360) | human gut metagenome | biome: human gut; feature: human-associated habitat; material: faeces | place: Denmark | collected 2008/2010
CTACAGTCAATCCTTCCGGTTGCAATCCATTATCGGCCAGTGTAGTTGTAAAATTACCTGTATTGGGACGCATTAAACTGATTGTACACAGCAAACCGGGAAAGCATACGCCTGACGTGGAATATACATTTAAAGATGTGGGATTAAAACAGAATATTCCGGTATTGGGACTTTATCCCAATTATAATAACCAGATCACTTTAATTTATACGGATTTGCAAGGAAATGAACGTGCTCGGTCCAATCTAAAGCTTCAGACGAAAACATTGGAAAGCAGAAGGCTGCCTAAGGAAATCAGAGTGGTAAAGGCTCAATATGACCGAATGGAGCCAGGCATGAATTTGGTAAACTCCCCCGGACAGGATGAAACAGACACTTCTATCCCTTATATGGTAGATGCTGACGGAGAAATCCGTTGGATTCTTGATTGGGAGAAGTCGGATGAACATCGATATATCGGAATCGGGTGCGGATTGATCCGGATGCAGAACGGACATTATATGACCGGTGACGGAAACCATCATCGGATGGTGGAGGTGGATATGATGGGAAATACAATTCATAATTGGGATATGCTGGAAAGGGGATACACTATGCATCATGCCATATCTCAAGATAAGCAAGGCAATATATTAGCGACTGTGAGCAAGACTTCCGCTAAAATCGCCAATGGGAAAGATGTACGGATAAATGATTTTATTATTATGATGGATCCCGAAAAAGGGGAGATTTTGCAAGAATGGGATTTGGTGCACATGTTGGATTCGGCTCGCTATGGAATGACCGATTATGATCTAACCTCAGACCCTTTTGCACAAAGTGCCAGTAATTGGGCGCATAATAATGGTATAGTAGAGTGGGGAGATGATTATCTGGCTACAGCTCGTTATCAAGGAATCTTTAAGTTTAATAAAGCTGGAGGTATTGAGTGGATTATATCGCCTCATGGGTATTGGAGAGATAAATACTTGAAATTATTATTGAATCCTCTTCATGCCGACGGGACTCCTATTACTGATCCTGAGGTGATAGCCGGAACGAAGAATTGTGATGATTTTGAATGGCCTTGGGGATGTCATACAGCTGTCCCATTACCTAATGGACACATTCTTTATTTCAATAATGGTTATGGGCGTAACTTCAAACTGGATTTTACAGACAGGAAAAATATTTATACTTGCGGCATAGAATATGAAGTGGATGAAGTGAACCGTACGGTTCGCCAAGTTTGGCAGTATGGAAAAGAGCGTGGTGCCGCGTATTTTACTCCGGCCCGTTCCGGGGTGCAATATTTGGAACAAACGGGTAACAGATTAATTTGTCCGGGAATGAGCAATGTGCTTAGCAATGGCAATCGTGGTGCACGCGTGACAGAAGTAGATCCTGAAACACAGGATGTTGTGTTTGAATTGGAATTGGAAGATGCGATTTACCAGCGGGTTTACCGTATGTCTCTTTATCCTGAGAACCAATAACAACACTGTATAGAATATGATTGATTTTTGATAAAATAGTATAATTCTAGATGCTTGGATAGCATTCTTTTACTGTAAAAGATGGATTGATAACAATGAAAAGAAAATAAGATATGAACGGATATTTCAAAAAACAAATAGAAGCATTGCGCCAACGCCATGAAGCGTTGTTGCAACGTCCTAATGAAATGCAGGAAGAAACGAACGGTGTCATCCGCCGTTATGTTTATCCGGTACTGACACGCCAGCATATTCCCCTGGAATGGCGTTATGACTTCAACCCTGCCACCAACCCTTGTTGTATGGAGCGTATCGGCTTTAATGCTACCATGAACAGTGGTGCCCTGAAATGGAACGGAAAGTATCTGATGGTGGTGCGTGTGGAGGGAGCAGACCGGAAGTCGTTCTTTGCCATAGCCGAAAGCCCTAACGGGGTGGACAATTTCCACTTTTGGAAACGTCCGCTGGTATTGCCCGATGTGGATCCGGCGGAAACCAATGTGTATGATATGCGTCTTACCGCTCACCAGGATGGATGGATTTATGGTATCTTTTGCAGCGAACGCCATGATGACAAGGCACCGGCGGGAGATCTGTCGGCGGCGGTGGCAAAGGCGGGAATCGTACGCACGCGCAATCTGGTGGACTGGGAACGGTTGCCCGACTTGAAAGCGGCGAGCCAACAGCGCAATGTGGTGTTGCATCCCGAATTTGTGAATGGGAAATATGCCCTCTACACCCGTCCGCAGGATGATTTTATTAATGCCGGAAATGGGGGAGGAATAGGATGGGCGTTGATAGACGACATCACCCGGGCGGAGGTGAAGGACGAAATGATAATAAACCACCGTTATTATCACACGATCAAAGAGGTGAAGAACGGAGAGGGACCGCACCCCATCCGCACCTCCCAAGGGTGGCTGCACCTGGCGCACGGAGTACGCGGATGTGCCGCCGGACTGCGCTATGTGCTCTATCTGTATATGACCGCAGCCGATGAACCGTGGCGCGTCATAGCTGAACCAGCCGGATATCTGCTGGCTCCGCTGGCAGGGGAAAGGGTGGGCGATGTGTCCAATGTGCTTTTCTCGAACGGATGGATAGCCGATGACGACGGTACGGTATACATCTATTATGCCTCCAGCGACACGCGGATGCACGTGGCGGTCTCTACGGTGGATCGCTTGGTGGACTACTGTCTGCACACGCCTGCCGACGGATTGCGTTCCGCAGCTTCAGTGGCGGCGGTGAACGCGCTGATAGATCGCAACGAGGCATTTCTGAACGGGTAAAATAGAAGGGATATAAAGGCATTGATAAGATAAAGTCGTTTTTAATGCGGAATGGCTGTTTTTTAGGTGGAAAGAGAAGTGGATAATGCCATTTATTTTCTTGTCGAAAGGGAATAAATGGCTAATTTTGTAATTATAAACCCAAAATAGATATTGTATGAAAAAGATTGCTTTATGGGCTATGTGCATAGCCGTAATGGTGTTGTCGGGTTGCCGGAAGGCTCCGGAATGGAAAGCGGAACATGTGTTTGTCATCGGTTTGGACGGATGGGGCGCCTACAGTGTGGAAAAGGCGGATATGCCGAACGTGAAGGCGTTGATGGATGCCGGATGCTATACGTTGAAAAAACGCAGTGTACTTCCTTCATCCAGTGCTGTAAATTGGGCTTCCATGTTTATGGGGGCAGGTCCTGAACTGCACGGGTACACGGAGTGGGGATCAAGAACACCCGAACTACCCTCGCGTGTGCTGAACGAGCATGGCATTTTCCCCACCGTGTTCAGCGAGTTGCGCAAGGCGGCCCCCGATGCCGAGATGGGCGTACTGTATGAATGGGATGGTATCAAGTATCTGGTAGATACGCTGGCTTTGAACCATCATGCGCAGGCACCCGACTATAACACGCATCCTACGGCTTTGTGTGACATGGCCTGTGAGTATATTATGCAGAAGAAACCGGTGTTGAGTGCTTTCTGTTTCGACAACCCTGACCACGTAGGGCACGGTGACGGACACGATACTCCGGCTTATTATGCCAAACTGAAAGAACTGGACGGCTATGTGGGCCGTATTGTGGATGCCATCAAGGAAGCGGGTATTTATGAAAACAGCATCATTATTGTCACCGCTGATCATGGGGGAATCAATAAGGGACATGGCGGAAAGACCATGGAGGAGATGGAAACGCCGTTCATTATCGCCGGAAAGAACATCAAGAAGGGGGGAGCTTTCGAAGAGAGCATGATGCAGTTTGACTGTGCGTCTACTATAGCATCTGTTTTCAATCTGGAGCAACCGCAGGTGTGGATAGGACGCCCCATGACACAGGTGTTTGAATAAAAGATGAAGCGGATACTATGAAATTGCATATCGTTGATATTCTGATTATTTGTGCTTATCTGATGGTTATTGTCGCCATCGGGTTGTTTTTGAAAAAGAAGGCGGCAAAGAATATGGATTCTTATTTTTTGGGCGGAAAGTCGTTGCCGTTTTATATGTTGGGGCTGTCGAATGCATCGGGCATGTTTGATATTACCGGCACCATGCTGATGGTGTATTGGGCTTTTGCTTATGGGTTCAAAAGTCTGTGGATTCCATGGTTGTGGCCCGTGTTCAATCAAATTTTCCTGATGGTCTATCTGTCGGTGTGGCTCCGCCGGAGCAATGTGCTGACGGGCGCCGAATGGATAAAGACCCGTTTCGGGCAGGGGCGGGGGGCTACGCTCTCGCATACTATTGTCATTGTCTTTGCTCTGCTCAGCGTGCTGGGTTTCTTGAGCTACGGGTTTATCGGAATCGGCAAGTTCATGGAGATCTTTTTTCCGTGGAAGGTAGTGTCGCAGTATGTGCCCTGGGATATTCCGGTACAATATGTGCCTCATTTTTACGGCATTTTCTTTACGGCCATTGCTACCTTCTATGTGATGCTGGGCGGTATGCTCAGCATTGTGTGGACGGATGTGGTGCAGTTCCTCATCATGACGGTGGCGGGTGTGGTCATTGCCATTATCGGGATGAACATGGTGGCTCCTGAAATGATCCGGGAATTTGTGCCTGCAGGGTGGGAGTCGCCTTTCTTCGGCTGGACGCTGGACATTGACTGGAGTGAACGGATGAGTTTGCTGACGGAACGCATGGCGGACGAGCCTTACAGCCTGATGGGTGTCTTTGTGATGATGGCGTTGCTGAAAGGGATTTTTATGAGCATGGCGGGACCTGCTCCGAACTATGACATGCAGAAGATCCTGTCGTGCAAGTCACCCAAGGAGGCGGCGCTGATGAGCGGTTCGGTATCGGTCATTCTGCTGATTCCGCGTTATCTGATGATTATGGGGTTTGCGTTGCTGGCTATCTATTTCTTTAAAGTGGATGGAGGACTGGAACAGATGACGGCTGTCCACACGGATTTCGAAACAATTCTTCCTCACCTGATTACGAAGTATGTGCCGGTGGGGCTGGCGGGTTTGTTACTGGCAGGATTGCTGTCGGCATTCATGTCTACATTCGCTTCTACGGTGAATGCGGCACCGGCCTATGTGGTGAATGATATTTATCTGAAGTATATCAACCCAAGGGCTTCCGTCAGGACACAGATACGGGCGAGTTACCTCGTTTCGGTACTGGTGGTGGTGGTTATCAGTACGGTGATGGGCTTTTTTCTGAAGGACATCAACGAGATTTTCCAGTGGATTGTGGGCGCGTTGTTCGGCGGATATATTGCCGCCAATGTGTTGAAGTGGCACTGGTGGCGGTTTAATGGTGAAGGGTATTTCTGGGGAATGACTTCGGGTGTGGTGGCTGCCATTGTGATGAAGTTCACGGTACCCGATTCGTTGGTACTTTATTTTTTTCCCGTGTTGTTCGGCATTTCGCTGGTGGGTTGTATCGTGGGTACGTACTCGGCACCTCCTACTGACGAGGAGACGCTGGTGAACTTCTATATCCGGGTACGTCCGTGGGGGTGGTGGAAACCGGTGGCGGCCAAGGCGGTAGCACGCTATCCGCAGGTGACGCGCAACCGCCATTTCAAGCGGGATATGTTCAATGTGGCGATTGGTATCGTGTGGCAGTGCTGTCTCACTATTGTGCCCATGTATCTGGTGGTGCGCGGTACGGGGGGACTCATTGCGTCGATGTTGCTGCTGGTGGTGACCACCGTGGTGTTGAAATATACCTGGTACAGGCCGTTGTGCAGGGAAGAGAAGGAATATGATGAGTTGATGAAACGTATCGGAATGGACTGATAGACAAAAAAGGGTAAATGTGTCAAAACTAAAATGGCTACCCCGCAAAGTTACAGATCGTATTTATAACACTTAAAAAAGGGTCGTATCAAGCTCTGTATTGAGTAATGATACGGCCCTTTCTTTAGCCTTTTAGGATGTTCAAATGCCAGATTATAAGTTCATATTTTCAAAAACAGAGTTTTGACATCCTCTTTTTGTCTGTCAATATCAACCGGAAGGTTTAGCTCACTTCGGGCGGCTCCAGTATGCGGCTGGCGTACTCATGTTGTAGCGGTAGCTCGACACCTTGTTTCATCAGTATTCTTCCGGAGAACATTTTGTTGTCCAGTGGCAGCGGACGGGCATCTTTTCCGGTTTAGTTCCGTGATGCGGTATTGCTTGTCGGCTTTCAGCCTGTCCATGCGGAAACGGGGAACAATCTGATTGCAATAATGCTGAATCTTGTAGGCAAGAACACGGCATGTTTTTTCTGTGGGGTGTAGAGCATCAGTGAGGAAACACCTTTATCATTGTAAGGTGAGATGAGACGGTATGATAAATTGTCCAGCTGTATCATCGGACGGATTTTCTTGTAGGTAATAATGGCTTCACGTTTTCGGGAACGGGCAACGGCAGGGAGGTGTTCGGAGTAGCTATCAGAATATCTTGTTCCTATACCCGGAGCGGAAAGGAAGAGAAGAGGCATAAGTTTGCCGGAAGTAGTTTTTTCATGGGATGGTATTTTTTTGAAGAATAATGATCTGTATGTTTGGAGTTATGCAAAAATGAAAGAAGTTTTTGGCATTTTATGATAGAATATTATTCATGTGGCACTATGTGCGCATTTTATGTAATTATGAGGTGCTTTGCCGCAATAAATATCAAGGAATCTTTTTATCTTTGCGAATATTGGTAATCAGTGCTTAAGTATAAAAAAAGGTTATGGAAAAGAGAGATAAAGAGGAAATGAGCCGCAGGAAGTTTCTGAAGATAGTAGGCGTCAGTGCGGCTGCATCGGCGGCAGCCCTGTATGGTTGTGCATCCGAAGGGAAACCGGCTTCATCCGAGGCTTCTGTGTTGGGCGAAGTGCCTGTGGATAAAATGACGTATCGCGTTTCCCCCAAAGGGGAGCGTGTCTCACTTTTAGGATATGGATGTATGCGCTGGCCGTTGAAACCTGCACCGGACAGCGATGGAAATGTGATAGATCAGGATGCGGTGAATGAACTGGTGGATTATGCTATCGCTCACGGAGTGAATTATTTCGATACATCTCCTGTTTATTGCCAAGGGTTTTCTGAAAGAGCCACCGGTGCGGCCTTGAAACGTTATCCCCGCGAAAAGCTCTTGATTGCGACAAAGATGTCCAATTTCCAAAACTATACTCGTGAGAATTCCATCAAGATGTACCATCAGTCGATGAAAGAATTGCAGACGGATTATCTGGATTATTATTTGCTTCATTCCGTAGGTGGAGGGGAAGGGATCAAGACTTTCCATGACCGTTATATTGACAATGGAGTTCTTGACTTTTTACTAAAAGAGCGTGAAGAAGGCCGTATTCGTAATTTGGGATGGTCATTTCACGGATCGGTGGAAGTGTTTGATTATTTGCTGTCGCTGGATGTGAAATGGGATTTTGTGCAAATTCAGATGAACTATGTAGATTGGCGCCATGCTTCGGGTAGAAATGTTAACGCGGAATATTTGTATGGAGAGTTGGCCAAGCGTGGAATTCCGGCTGTGATTATGGAGCCGCTGTTGGGAGGACGTTTGTCTAAACTGAACGACCACCTGGTGGCGCGCTTGAAGCAGCGTCGCCCGGAGAACAGTGTGGCATCGTGGGCGTTCCGTTTTGCCGGTACGTATCCCAACGTGTTGTGTGTGTTGAGTGGAATGACTTATATGGAACATTTGCAGGATAACCTTCGGACTTATTCGCCCTTGGAACCTTTGAATGAGGAAGAAAAAGAGTTCTTGGAAGAAACAGCCCAATTGATGCTGAAGTTCCCTACGATTCCTTGCAATGACTGCAAATATTGTATGCCCTGTCCTTACGGGTTGGATATTCCGGCAATTCTGGTGCATTATAATAAATGTGTCAACGAAGGAAATGTGCCTAAAAGCAGTCAGGATGAGAATTACCGCCGTGCACGGCGTGCTTTCCTGATAGGTTATGATCGTAGGTGCCCAAACTGCGGCAGGCAAGCCATTGTACCGGATGTAACCAGTGTAATCCGCATTGCCCTCAAAGCATTGATATTCCCAAAGAACTGCATCGTATAGACGCATATGTGGAACAGTTGAAACAAGAGACTTTATAATGGAATGGATAAACATGATAAAATAAGGAATGCTTATGTTACGTAAAATAAGACTTGCCGCCGCCCTTTTGTTCTTTACAATGATCACGTTGCTGTTTTTGGATTTTACAGGAACTGTGCATGGTTGGTTTGGCTGGATGGCGAAAATACAGTTCCTTCCTGCCGTGCTGGCATTGAATGTGGGGGTGGTGATAGCCCTTGTTTTGTTGACTCTGCTTTTGGGGCGTGTCTATTGTTCGGTTATCTGTCCGTTAGGGGTGTTTCAAGATATCATTTCCTGGGTTTCGGGAAAGGTAAAGAAGAATCGTTTCCGCTACTCGCCTGCTTTGTCGTGGTTACGCTATGGGGTATTGGCAGTGTTTGTCGTCGCTTTGGTAGCAGGGGTGGTTTCATTGGCGGCGTTGATTGCTCCTTACAGTGCATACGGCCGTATCATTTCTAACCTGCTGACACCTTTGTATCAATGGGGGAACAATGTACTTGCCCTATGGGCGGAGCGTGTGGACAGTTATGCTTTTTATTCGGTAGATGTTTGGATGAAAGGTCTTTCTACTTTTGCAGTTGCAGTGGGTACTGTGATTGTGCTTTTTATTTTGGCATGGCGTGGAGGAAGAACTTATTGCAATACCATTTGCCCGGTGGGTACAGTATTGGGATTCTTATCTAGATATTCTTATTTTAAACCGGTTATTGATACGTCTAAATGTAATGGTTGCGGACTTTGTGCTCGTAATTGCAAGTCTTCCTGCATTAATCCCAAAGCACATGAGATTGATTATTCCCGTTGTGTTGCTTGTATGGATTGTCTAGGCAAGTGCCGCCAAGGGGCAATAAAATATGTATCGGGGCAGATGCTTCTGAAGAAACAGGCTCCGGCAAGTGAAGGAATTGGCAAACAGGTTTCTCAGGCGTCTTTAAACAAAGAAAAGGTAGATACTGCACGGCGTGGGTTCTTTACGGTTTCGGCTTTGATTGCTGCAAGTGTTGCCGTAAAAGCTCAGGAAAAGAAAGTGGATGGCGGTCTGGCTCCTCTTATAGATAAGAAAGTTCCCAAGCGTGCCACTCCTATTGTTCCTGCGGGAGCATTGAGTTTCCGTCATTTTGCGCAGCACTGTACGGCTTGTCAGCTTTGTGTGTCGGTGTGCCCTAATCAGGTATTGCGTCCGTCCGGTGATTTGAAACATCTGATGCAGCCCGAGATGTCTTACGAACGTGGATATTGTCGTCCTGAGTGTGCGAAATGTGCAGAAGTATGTCCTACTGATGCTATTCACTTGGCTGATCTGACAGAGAAGTCATCTGTACAGATTGGTCATGCTGTGTGGGTTGCTCAGAATTGTATAGTGAACACAGATGGGGTAAGTTGTGGAAATTGTGCCCGTCATTGTCCTACGGGGGCTATCTTGATGGTTCCTAAAGATGCCGATGATGAAAAATCACTTAAGATACCGGTTGTGAATACAGAACGTTGCATCGGTTGTGGCGCTTGTGAAAATCTTTGTCCGAGCCGCCCGTTTAGTGCTATTTATGTAGAAGGTCATGAGATGCATCGTATTATCTGAATGAAATAGAAAGGAAGATGGATGAATTAATCAGATTGTTGCATGAAGGCGGCTATTCCTGTGTTATCAGAAAGGAAGAGATCCGTACTTTTACCCAACGCGGGGTAGCCGATTTATATGATTTGCTGAATCAGCATCCGGTCTTTTTGCATGGAGCGCAGGTTGCTGACAAGGTGGTAGGAAAAGCAGCTGCCGCATTGATGGTGCTGGGGGGTGTCCGGGAGGTTTATACGGATATCATCAGTGAGCCTGCATTGGCTGTATTGCACAAGGCGAATATTAGGGTGGAGTGTGTTCAAATAGTTTCTCGTATTTGGAACAGAAACCGGACAGGTTGGTGTCCTTTGGAAACTCTTTGCTATGAGTTGGAATCGCCTGAGGCTATGTATCCGGTGATTCAGAATTTTGTGGAAAGGATGAGGGGCTTCGGAAGCTAACTTTGTGGTTCTTGTCTTGTTTCAAATGTGCTGATGATGCTGTACGTTCGGAGAGTAAACGTTTTGCATATAATCTTAACTAATGTTGTCTGTCAGATGGTTTTCTTCGAAACTTAATGAAATTTTGCTAGGAATTCTTAAATCTTCATTATCTTTGAAGCATAAAACAATAAGATTATGAGTGACCAGATAAAACAAATAGCTGAGCGTCTCCAGGGATTAAGGGACGTTCTGGAACTGACTCCTGATGAAGTGGCTAAAAGTTGCCAGCTTTCAGTGGAAGAGTATTTGGGTATGGAAAGCGGGGAGAAAGATATTTCTGTCAGTGCTTTACAGAAAATAGCCCGTAAATACGGTATTGCATTGGATGTATTAATGTTTGGTGAAGAACCTAAGATGAGTTCTTATTTTCTGACCCGTTGTGGTTCAGGAGTGTCGGTAGAACGGACCAAGGCGTATAAATATCAGTCATTGGCTTCCGGTTTTCGCGGGCGTAAGGCTGATCCTTTTATTGTGACTGTAGAACCGAAACCGGAAAATACTCCGATTCATTTTAACTCACATGAGGGACAAGAATTCAATTTGGTTATTGAAGGAAGAATGTTACTTAATATAAATGGAAAAGAATTGATCTTGAATCCAGGTGACAGTCTTTATTTTGATTCTTCTATTCCACATGGTATGATGGCATTGGATGATAAGACTGTGAAATTCTTGGCAGTAATATTATAATAAATTGAGATTAAAAAGACTGCGTTGTCATTGACCGCAACTATTTCTAATTTTTGGTTCTCAATTTTTAATTGAATAAGATTATGGTAGAAAAATTCTTAGAACAGACCACATTTACCTCACAAGAGGACTTTATAAAGAATTTAAAGATTAAAATCCCTGAAAATTTTAATTTTGGTTATGATATAGTAGATGCCTGGGCTGCCGAAGAACCCGATAAGAAAGCATTGTTATGGACTAATGATAAAGGGGAGCATATACAATATACTTATGCAGACTTGAAAAAGTATACGGATATGACTGCTTCTTATTTTCAGAGCCTTGGTATTGGTCATGGTGATATGGTGATGCTTATTTTAAAGCGTCGTTATGAGTTCTGGTACTCTATTATTGCCTTGCATAAGTTAGGAGCTGTGGTTATTCCTGCAACTCATCTGTTGACAAAAAAGGATATCGTGTATCGTTGTAATGCTGCTGATATCAAGATGATTGTAGCTGCAGGAGAAGATGTGATAACAAAGCATATTATAGATGCCATGCCCGATTGTCCTTCAGTAAAAAAACTGGTCAGTGTAGGACCGGATATTCCGGAGGGTTTTGAAGATTTTCATAAAGGTATTGAAAAAGCTGCTCCTTTTGTCAAACCGGAACATCCCAATACGAATGAAGATACTTCATTAATGTATTTCACTTCGGGCACTACAGGCGAACCTAAGATGGTGGCACATGATTTTACATATCCTTTGGGACATATTGTAACTGCCAGTTTCTGGCATAATTTGCATCGTGACAGTCTTCATCTTACCATTGCCGATACAGGTTGGGGGAAAGCTGTTTGGGGAAAACTTTATGGACAGATGATAGCAGGAGCCAATATTTTTGTGTATGATCATGAGAAATTTACACCGGCAGATATTCTTGGAAAGATTCAGGATTATCATATCACTTCTTTATGTGCTCCTCCCACTATTTATCGTTTTTTAATTAAGGAGGACATTAGTAAATATGATCTTTCTTCTTTGGAATACTGTACTACGGCGGGAGAGGCTTTGAACTATTCTGTATATGAAACGTTCAAGAAAATCACAGGTATTCGTCTGATGGAAGGTTTTGGACAAACGGAAACCACGTTGACTTTAGGTACTTTTCCCTGGATGGAGCCTAAACCTGGAAGTATGGGGGTACCTAATCCTCAATATGATATAGATTTGTTGACTCACGACGGGCGTTCTGCTGAAGATGGAGAACAAGGTCAGATTGTTATTCGTACAGATAGGGGTAAACCATTGGGATTGTTCAAAGAATATTATCGTGCTTCGGAATTAACGGAAGATG
>OGRA01003409.1_pt1 | contig 12094 bp, 10 predicted proteins | sample 1553351 | NCBI WGS metagenome assembly OGRA01 (sample SAMEA2580056, study PRJEB22360) | human gut metagenome | biome: human gut; feature: human-associated habitat; material: faeces | place: Denmark | collected 2008/2010
CAAATCCGCCGCGCAGATGGATGTTGCTCATAAGAATGACTGCCGGGTACTGCATGGTCCCCAGCGCCCGATCTCCAAAATTGCCAAGCAATATAACATACATTACCAGAAGAACAAGTACCGCAAACCACAACGCCGCAAACACTGCTGCAATCATCTGTTGACGGCTCTTTCTTTTCGTATATGCCGGAAAAAACAACACAAGAAAAAGCGGTGTAAGATAGCAGAGCACTTCAAACCCACCATCTGCCACAGATGATACCGAATGCACAAAAAAAGGGCCCATATATGTGAAATTCACATCATTTGCCGCAATCACAAACATAATCAGCAATGGAACAAATAAGAGCCAGAAAAGCACTTCATAAACACGCGCACGACTCTCGATTCCCGATCGTATGGCATATGCTGTCACCAGCAGAATCAACACGAGGATTAACGTATAGGCTTCCTCTCCCACAAGGCTTTTTTTCATAACGTCTGCAAATACATATGCACCATATCCCGCCTCTATGATACAGTGAACAATCAGGAGTACATAAAGAAAGAAATACAGCCATACCGGAAGTGACTTTTTCATATAACCAGTCAGATCCCCATCCATCTCCTTCATTGCCCTTGCAAGATACCAAAGATAAATGGAAGACATCCCCCCTCCTAACAGAATGGCAAACAAACCATCACACCCGGTCATCTGCGCCAGTACCCCTGGCAGCACAAGTGTACTCATTCCAATAAAATCAAAGACAAACAACCGAAAAACCTGCCGCGTCGAAATTCTGTTATTATCTGAAAACATGAATTACTTTCCTCCCCTGTTCCGTTCCCGCAGGCGCACCCGCTGGTTCCTTTTCGCATAGATCGGTCTCTTGCGCATTTTGCGGAGCGGTGCCCGCCAGATAGAGTCGCGTTCATCAGCATAGCCGGTAAGATCTGCTCCCACAAACGGCATCAGATACGGAATACCAAAGCTTTTCAGTCTCGACAGATGAATAAGCACCGTAAGCATTCCAAGCAGGAATCCGAAAAAGCCCAGCCATGCACATAGTGCAATCATATAAAATTTCAAGATACGAAAGGAAAATGCAAATTCCTCATTCGGTATTGAAAAAGAGCAAAGTGCGGTAAATGCCACCACAATGACAACGATTGGACTGACAATATTTGCATCCACGGCTGCCTGCCCGATAATCAGGCCTCCCACAATACCAATCGTGTTTCCCATCGCCCCCGGCAGTCGCACCCCCGCTTCCCGAAGCAACTCAAAAGATACTTCCATCAGCACCACCTCAAGTGCCGCCGGAAACGGCACGCCGATACGAGCCTCCCAAAACGAGAGTAAAAGTGGTGTCGGAAGAATCTGGGTATGAAAATTTGTTACCGCCAGATACAATCCCGGCAGTGTCATCGCAAAAAAAGCCGCCAGATACCGGAGGATTCTCGCGAATGTTGCAACTTCAAATCGGTTGTAATAATCATCACTGGTTTTCAAAAAAGAATTATAATCTGTAGGAAGAATCAGTGCCACGGGTGAATTGTCGCACAAGAGAACAATTCTTCCCTCAAGGATTGCATTCGCCGCTCGATCCGGCCGCTGCGTCGTCTGAAACTGTGGAAAAGGCGAATACCACTTCTCCTCTGCCAGCTGTTCTAACACTCCACTATCCAAAATCCCGTCAACTTCAAATCTCTGTAGCCTTTTTTTAATCTCTGCCAGTACGTCGGGGTAAGCCAGATCTTTCATATAGACCAGATCGATTGCTGTGTGCGAACGAACCCCCTCCTGTATCTCCTCCACTTTTACTTTGGTAGAACGAATGCGTTTTCTGATTAATGCCGTGTTGGTTTTAATGGAATCCGTAAATCCCTCTTTTGATCCACGAATTACCTTCTCAGAATCCGGTTCCTGCACCCCCATCCCCGGATACCCCTTGTCTGCAATCTTTAATGCTTTTCCATATCCATCGATAAAAAGAATTGCATCTCCGGTCAGCATGCCGGCTGCTGCGTCTTCTAAATACTTATAAGGTGTGACATCCGCGATCCCCAATGCATTTGTATCCAACGTCCGATTGATTTTCTCCTGCGGCATATGTTCCAGCGCCGCAATCAACTGCCCCAAAGCGGTATTTTCCACAAGGATATTAGATACCGCAACCTCAATATATGCCAGAAAGCATTTTCGGTTTTTACCACTGCCAAGCATCATTTCACGCATTTTAATATCGGCGCAGTCCGCAAACAGCGCCTTGTATGCGTCTATATTTTTTTGAATCTGCGTGGAAATCTCTGTCATGTAAATCTCCCCTTTCTTAGATGGCAACCATAAACCCGAACTGTTACGGCATAAATAAAATAAGAGCAGATGCATCACGCATCTGCTCTTACTTTTCCCTATTTTGGAAATTATATACATTGATTTATTCCTGTTCCTGAATCACAGTCTTGACCGCTTCTGCCTGATTTGCCACATGCACATGCATAGCTTCCACCGCATTCTTGACATCCCGGTTTTTAAGACTTTCTAAAATTGCCTCATGTTCCGCAATCAATGTCGGATAATTCTTTGGATCTTTGATATACTCTACGCGGTAACGATAGACCTGCTCCCGCAGATTGTTTAAAAGCGTAACAAGCTTCGGATTGCCAGTTGCCTCATAGATCACATCGTGGAACGTCACGTCTGCTTCCGCGATTTTTTTAACATTACCCGTCTGTGTGCTTTTTTCAAAAAGCTCCTTCATATCTTCAAGCTGCTTTAACTGCTCATCGCTGATTTTCTGACATGCAATACGCACAGCAAGCTCATCGAGTGCATCCCGGATTTCCAATACATCTTCCATATCCTTGAGTGTCATCTTTGCCACTTCCGCACCCTTGCGCGGGGTGGTCACTGCGAGACCTTCCTGCTCCAACATCCGAATCGCCTCACGGATCGGGGTACGGCTCACTCCAAGTTTTGAAGCCAGCTGCAACTCCATCAGTCGCTCTCCAGGTTTAAGGTCTCCTTTTAAAATAGCTTCTCTCAGCGTATTGAACACAACGTCTCTCAGTGGCAGATACGCATTCATATTCAGCGTTAAATCATCTGTCATATTCTCATTCTCCATTCTCTGCTCGTTGTAATAAAACTATCTGCGATTGTTATAGATTGAGGTAAGATACACTTGTTTTGCAAGTCCGGACGCTTTCATCTCTGCCCGTGCCCTCCGGGCAGTCTCCTCATCTCCAAAAAGACCAAATACCGTCGGTCCGCTGCCACTCATCATGGAAGCTTTCGCTCCTGACTTTAACATCTGCTCCTTTATCTGTGCAATGACCGGATAATTCGGGATTGTCACTGTTTCCAGTACATTTCCCATATCTGCACAGATATTATCGAGATCTGAATTTCGAATATCCGTGATCAAAGCATCGATATCCGGATGCGGCGTCTGTTCATTAAGTTTCAGATTCTGATATACAAATTTGGTAGAAACAGAAACCGCCGGTTTTGCGATCAGTACCGGACATTTGACCATCGGAGGCAGAGAAGAAAGTTTCTCTCCAATTCCCTCTGCCAAAGCTGTACCACGCATAATACAATAAGGTACATCCGCACCGATCTGTACACCGCGTTCCATGAGATCTTTACGCTTTAACTTTAACCCGAACAACTGATTCATTCCATACAGCATGGCTGCCGCATCAGTACTTCCGCCTGCCATACCGGCAGCAACAGGAATGCGTTTGTTCAGTTCCACGGATACGCCTGTGTGAATATCAAACTCATCCATCAGCAATTTTCCGGCTTTATACACCAGATTGTTTTCATTGACCGGAAGAAAGCTCAGGTTCGAATGTATCTGAATGCCCGGCGTCTCACTCTTCTGAATAAGAAGCTGGTCGTACAGATGAATTGTCTGCATCACCATACGCACCTCGTGATATCCATCCTCCCGTCTTCTGACCACATCCAGTCCGAGATTAATCTTCGCTAACGCTTTTAACTTAATTTCATCCATGTGTATTTCCTCTGTATTTTGTATACAACAATTGTACCATAAGAATGTTTTGCGGTCAAATCCGCGTGTATCATATGAGAAAAATAATCATCTGAATTTTATTCTTTGCACTTTTTCCCGAAAAAATAAGTCATGAAATAAATCACGGAAGCAATAATTACAATGGTCGGGCCGGTCGCCACATTCGTATAATAGGACAGCACAAGTCCCACCACACCGGAAAATACGGAAAAGATTACGGAAAACAGATGATACTCCCGCATATTTACCGAGATATTCCGGCTCGAAGCCGCCGGAAGAATAAGTAGCGCATTGATAATCAGAATACCGACCCATTTGATGGAAAGCGTTACGATCAATGCCACCAATACTGCAAAAATATTGTCCATCAGACGCACAGGAATCTGTTTGCTTCCCGCCAATGCGCGATGAATACAGACTGCATTCAGCCAGTTAAAGCAAAGTACCCAGAATACAATCGTCACTACGAAAATTGCTACAAGATAGAAAATCTCACGTCTTGTGATACTTAATACATCTCCGACAAGAATACTCGAATATTTGCTGAAATTACCGCCTTTTGACAATATCGCAAGTCCAATTGCCACCGAGCAGGAAGAAAATACCGATATAATTGTGTCTGTCGCAATCCCTGCACTCCCGATTTTATTTAAAAGCAATGCAAAAACAATGGCAAACAATACCATGGACAAATTCGTATCCTGCATGCCACAGACCACACCCACAGCAATTCCGGTGAGTGCCGAATGTCCCAATGCATCCGAAAAATATGCCATCTTTTTATTTACGATCATCGTGCCCATCAGCCCGAACAAAGGAGTGATGATCAGAATCGCAATCAACGCATTTTTCATAAAACCATAATCCAGCCAGGCAAACCAGTTACTCATCTGCATTCTCCTCCTTGATCCATTTTTCTTCACTGCCAATCGAAAAGATTCGCTCGAACTCGGGACTGTCGTACACTTCCCGGACAGTTCCCTGCTTTAAAACCGTTTTATCCAAAAGCACCACATGGTCCGCATACTTTGCCACATAATCCAGATCATGGGAAATCAGAATGATTGCCAGATCATAATGCTCCTTGAGATATGTCATCGTACGGAAAAAAAGTTCCATACCATTCTGGTCGATACCGGATACCGGCTCATCCAAAAGCAGCAAATTCGGCTCATCCATAACTGCTAAGGACAAAAGGACTCGCTGCAACTGTCCGCCGGAAAGATTACATACCTGCTTGTCAATGAGGTCTTCTGCCTCAAACACGCTCAGATTCTCTTTAATTTTTTCATAAAGCTTACGGCTTTTGGGCAGAAATACCGGATAATGAGATTCGTAACTTGCCAGCAGGTCATACACACTGACCGGTGTATCTTTCTCAATATTGACCGACTGTGGCACATATCCGATTTTTAATTTCTGTATTTTTCCATCCTTGGTGTCGCGGAACTCAATATCTCCGGTATGTGGGATATTGCCTAACACTGCCCGGATCAAGGTTGATTTTCCCGCACCGTTTTTTCCAATGATCGCATTGAGCGATCCGCAGTGAATGTGCAGATTCACATCATCCAGCACAATCTGTTCATTGAATTTTACGCCAAGGTGATTTACCTTGATACAATGAAACCCACAAGGGTTAATAATCTTGCGCATGGCTGCGCTCCTTTCTATCTGTCCAGATACTGTTCGAGAATGTCCATATTCTTTGACATTCCTTCCAGATAACTGTCCGCATCATAGTTGCCTTTGTTCAGAGGATCGAGATACAACACCTTCACGTCGGATTCTGCCTCGATCGTATCGCCAGTGCTTTTTCCATAAAGTTCCTCTGCCATGATATATTTTACATGATCCTTTTTGACCGCTGCGAGCACATCCGCGATTTCTCCGGCGCTGACCTGTCGCTCTTCATCCAGATCCAGCACATAACTGACATTCAATCCGTAATCCTCTGCTACATAATCATAGGCTTCATGGAACAGAATCACATTCTGCCCGTTTGCTGCTTCTGCAATCTTTTTCTGGCGTTCCTTCAATGGCTCCAGCTTTTCTTTATAGGCTTTTGCATTTGCCTCATAGAGGTCCTTGTGTGCTGCATCTGCTTTTCCCAGTTCATCTGCAATCGTCTGCACCTGTGTCTCATATGCCGCAATACTCATCCATGCATGTGCATTTTCGTCGTTCCCCTCGGCAAGAAGCTGCACATTCTCACAAGCCTCAATGATCGTAAGATCCGGATAAGCTGCCGCCACATCTTTCATAAACGATTCGATTCCGCCTCCATTGATGATAAACACATCCGCCGTGCTCAAAAGCTTCATATCTTCCGGTGTCAGCTGAAAGTCATGCAGACAGCCGGTCTGTGGTTCACTGAGATTTTCGAGTCTCACATCTGTGGCATCTCCAATAACATTCTCGGCTGCAATATACATTGGATAAAAAGAAGTAACTACCGTAAGCTCTTTGGATGCGGGTGTTTCCTGCCTGCGGGCAGCCACAGTTCCGATAAGGACAGACACCAGCAGAATGCCGACCAGCATCAGACATACAAATAAATTCTTATTCTTTTTCATAGAAAACTTGACACTATCCTTTCTTTTTATTTGCTTTCTTTTTTGCCGCTGCTTTCTTCTGTGTTTTCTTTGCCACCGGACGATCCGTTGCTTTCCACCGTGGCTTGCGGGCAGGTGTATCATTTTTCTGCACCTGTTCTTTTTGTTTCTTTTGTTCTTTTTTCTTTTGTTCCTCAAGAATTTCTTCCGGGATTTCCACAAGGGAATCAATCAGCTCCCAGATTTCTTCGCGCCCCTGCTTTGTCTCTGCCGAAAACGGAATCACTATGGATTCCGGCTCCATCTGCAACACTTCCCTGATCATCTGCACATGGCGGATAACCTGTCCACGTTTTAACTTGTCTGCTTTGGTTGCAATAATAATCGGTGCATATCCCTGATGCTCCATCCACTCGTACATCAGCTGATCATTTTCCGATGGCTCGTGGCGGATATCGATCAACAGAAACACCGCTTTCAGGCGCTTGGAAGTATGCAGATAATTCTCAATCATCTGTCCCCACTTCGCCTTGATTTCCACATTTGCATTCGCATAACCATATCCCGGCAGATCCACCAGATACATCGATTCATTGACATTATAAAAATTAATCGTCTGGGTCTTTCCCGGCTGGGATGAAGTACGGGCCAGCGCTTTTCGGTTCATCAGCGCATTGATCAGGGATGACTTTCCCACGTTTGACTTTCCGGCGAAAGCCACTTCATCAAGCATATTGTCCGGAATTGTACTCGTAATTCCACACACGGTCTCCAGATTTACATTTTTTATTACCATACGGTACCTCTTTTCTACGATAAAAAAGTGCGCACTTACTTTTGCAGTGTAACAATAAAGGCTGTCTTATACAAAAGCAGCCTTTATTACCTGATCCATATGTTCCACCAGAAGTATTTCCATTCCTTCTGTAATTTCTTCTGAAATCTCGCTGAGATCTTTTTCGTTTTCTTTTGGAACGCATACAGTATGCATTCCTGCATTCTTTGCTGCCAGCAGTTTTTCCTTGAGACCTCCGATTGGAAGTACGCGCCCCCGCAGCGTGATTTCTCCGGTCATTGCAATATCTGCGCGCACCGGATGATTAGTAATAGCAGAAAGCATGGCAAGTGCCATCGTAATACCTGCCGATGGTCCATCTTTCGGTACCGCTCCCTCCGGAATATGGATATGGATGTCATTCTCCTGGAAAAATTCCGGCTTCACGTCATACTGTCCACTAATGGAACGAATATAACTGATGCCGGTCTGTGCAGACTCTTTCATGACATCTCCAAGCTTTCCGGTAAGTACCAGATTTCCTTTGCCCGGCATTACATTGACTTCAATTTCAAGAGTCACACCGCCAACGCTTGTCCATGCAAGTCCACGCACAATTCCAACTTCATCCTTTTTATTCTTCTTGTCCGGACGATACTTTGTTTTACCAAGATACTCTTCAAGATTGCCGGCAGAAACACGGACTTTGTCAGTCTCCTTCTCATACAGCTTTCTCGCACTCTTGCGGCAGATTTCTCCAATCCGGCGCTCAAGTCCACGGACACCGGCCTCTCTCGTATAGAAAGAAATCATATCCTTCAATGCCTTGTCAGTGATTTTCAACTGCCCCTTTTCGATGCCATTCTTTGCGAACTGCTTTGCCATGAGGTGATCCTTTGCAATATGGAACTTCTCGTTCTCCGTATAACTGCTCACCTCAATAATCTCCATGCGATCCATCAATGGTCCCGGAATGTCCTGCAGGGAGTTTGCACTTGCAACAAAAAGCACTTCTGACAAATCAATTGGCAACTCCACGTAATGATCACGGAACTTGTGATTCTGTTCCGAATCAAGAACCTCAAGCATTGCTGATGCGGTATCGCCTTTGTAATCGCTGCTCATCTTGTCAATCTCATCCAAAAGCATGAGCGGATTGCGAACGCCTGCCGTCCGAAGTCCCGCAACGATTCGTCCAGGCATCGCTCCCACATAAGTTCTTCTGTGACCGCGAATCTCCGCCTCATCTCTGACACCACCTAAGGAAATGCGTACATATTCCTTATCCAGCGCCTTTGCGATAGAGCGGGCAATGCTTGTCTTACCGGTTCCCGGAGGTCCTACCAGACAAATAATCGGGCTTTCGCCTTTTCCTGTCAGATTACGGACAGCAAGGAACTCCAAAATGCGTTCCTTTACTTTATCCAGACCATAATGATCCTCATCAAGAATCTTCTTTGCCTGTTCTAAATCCTTATTATCAACCGATTCTTTCTCCCACGGAAGTTCTAACAGTGTTTCAATATACCCACGGCTTACCGTGCTCTCGGAAGAATTCGCCGAAATGCCTTTGAAACGCTGGATTTCCTTGTGAATACGATCCTTCACTTCCTTTGAAGCCTGTAATTCTTTGAGCTTCTTTTCATATTCTTCTGCGTCGGAATCCGTATTTGTCTCGCCAAGTTCCTCCCGAATCAAAGCCAGTTGTTCACGAAGAACGTATTCTTTCTGATGCTTTTCCACACGTTCCTGCACTTTTTTCTGGAAATCTTTCTTGATCGCAAGAATTTCAATCTGCTGCAACAGCATACCCAAAAGCACTTCGTAGCGCTGCGTCAGACTGATGGCCTCAAGAATCTTCTGTTTTTCATCATAGTGCACCGGCAGATTATTTCCCACATAATCGAGAAGCTGTGAGAGATTGCGTTCCTCCTCCGCCTGATGTACCACTTCCCGGCTGATTTTTCCATGAAGCTTTGCATACTTGGCAAACGTCTCCTGTACACTCATGCACATTGCAGACGCGGCCTGTTCCGGCAGATCTTCATCGTTCTGTGACTCGTAAGAAATAATACGTGCCTCAATATATTCTGTTTCTTCTGTAAATTCATATAATTCTGCGCGGTTGCTTCCCTCTACGAGAACGCGCACAATATCATTTTGTAATTTAATTACCTGTCGGATATTCGCCACAACACCAATGGAGAACAGATCGGAGACCTGTGGATCCTCCTCGTTTGCGTTCTTCTGCGTCACAAGAAAAATCAACTGATCTCCCATCATTGCTGTCTCAACCGCCTTGATGGACCGTTCTCTGCTGATGTCAAAATGTGCGACCATCCCCGGCAGAATGGTCATTCCGCGCAGGGCAACCGCAGGCATTGTATATATTTTATCTTCCACTTGTATCTACTCCTGATTAAGACGCAAGTTCCTCATCTTTTTCTTCGTCTTTCTTCTCGATGGCAGGCACTTTGCTTCCATCCAAAGCAAGATTCTTCTCTACCAGTGCTTTGTCAATCACACACTTACTGATGGTCTCATCGGATGGAATCCGGTACATCAGATCGAGCATAACTGCTTCCATGATTGCACGAAGTCCTCTGGCTCCGGTCTTGCGCTCCAAAGCCTTATCCGCAATTGCCTCAACGGCATCATCTTTGAATTCAAGTCCCACACCGTCAAGTTCGAACAGCTTCGTATACTGCTTGATCAGAGAATTCTTTGGTTCCTGTAAAATACGGATCAAAGCGTTGCGATCCAGTGCATCCAAAGATACGGTAATTGGTACACGTCCGATAAATTCCGGAATCAGACCGAACTTAACAAAATCCTGTGGAAGCGCACGTTTGAATGCATCACTGATATTCATCTCTGATTTTGCTTTTACTTCTGCATTGAAGCCAATGGTAGAAGCGTCCATACGAGACTCAACAATTTTCTCTAATCCATCAAATGCACCACCGCAGATGAAAAGAATATTGGTGGTATCAATCGGGATCAGTTCCTGTTGCGGATGCTTACGACCTCCCTGTGGCGGAACGGATGCAACGGTTCCTTCAAGAATCTTAAGAAGTGCCTGCTGCACACCTTCGCCGGACACATCTCTTGTGATCGATACATTCTCTGATTTCTTTGTGATCTTATCGATCTCATCAATGTAGATGATACCATGCTGCGCACGCTCCACATCATAATCAGCTGCCTGAATCAGTTTCAGAAGAATGTTCTCCACATCCTCACCTACATAACCGGCCTCTGTCAAAGTTGTCGCATCTGCGATTGCAAACGGAACATTGATCACGCGCGCCAAAGTCTGTGCTAGAAGTGTCTTACCGGAACCAGTCGGTCCCAGCATAAGAATATTACTCTTCTGAAGTTCCACACCCAGATCATTTCCTGCAAGCACACGCTTGTAATGATTATATACTGCAACGGAGAGCACTTTCTTTGCCTGATCCTGTCCGATTACATAATCATCTAAAAATGCCTTCATCTCTTCCGGCTTGATCAGATTGATATCTTCTTTTGCAGAAGAGTCCTTGCTCTCATCGAAATTTTCTTCCTCAATAATTTCAGCACAGATATCTACACACTCATCGCAGATATATGCACCATTTGGTCCAGAAATCAGTTTTCCTACCTGATCCTGTGTTTTGCCGCAAAAAGAGCAGCGAATTTTATAATCCCCGTTTTTTATTGCCATAGGTTTCCTATTTCCTTTCTGATACTTATAAGAGGGCGCCACCTGTACAGGCAGCCCCCTCTTATCTTTACTTTATTTTCATCTCTTTGTGATCACATCATCGATCAGACCATATGCTTTTGCTTCTTCTGCGCTCATGAAATTATCGCGCTCTGTATCTTCTGCAATCTTCTCTACTGACTGTCCGGTATTTGCTGCTAAAATCTCGTTTAACTTTTTCTTCGTCTTTAAGATATTTTCAGCAACAATCTGAATTTCAGTTGCCTGTCCTTTTGCCCCACCGGAAGGCTGGTGAATCATCACCTCTGCATTCGGAAGAGCTAAACGTTTGCCCTTGGCACCACTGGATAACAAAAATGCTCCCATACTGGCTGCCATACCGATACAGATTGTAGATACATCACATTTGATATAATTCATTGTATCGTAAATTGCCATGCCGGCTGTTACGGAACCACCCGGACTGTTGATATACAACTGAATGTCCTTATTCGGATCCTCGGATTCCAAAAACAGAAGCTGTGCAACAACCAAACTTGCAGTCTGGTCATTTACCTCATCCGCAAGGAAAATAATTCTTTCTTTTAAAAGGCGTGAATAAATGTCATAAGAACGTTCACCGCCACGACTTGTCTGTTCAATCACGTAAGGTACTAATGCCATTGCGAGATACCTCCATTCTTTTTGAATTGATTATTTCTCTTCTTTGTCTTCTTCTGCAGGCTCTACTTCTACTGCATTTTTCACAACAAAGTCAACTGCCTTCTGAACAGCGAGGTCTTTACCAATCTGCTCTTTCTCAGCATCACCAATCATCTCTTTAATCTTGTCCACTTCCATCTGATACATGTTTGCCATGTTCTCGATTTCTTTGTCAATGTCTTTTGCTGTTGCTTTGATTTTCTCTGCGTCAACAATTGCTTCAAGAGCAAGACGAGTACGGATTCTCTTCTCAGCTTCCGGTTTCATCTGTCCCATCAAAGCATCTACTGTCATGCCAGTCATCTGCATGTACTGGTCAAAGGAAAGACCC
>OGRA01003410.1_pt1 | contig 12088 bp, 9 predicted proteins | sample 1553351 | NCBI WGS metagenome assembly OGRA01 (sample SAMEA2580056, study PRJEB22360) | human gut metagenome | biome: human gut; feature: human-associated habitat; material: faeces | place: Denmark | collected 2008/2010
GTTGTGTATATCAGTTGCGGTGTCTGACTATAGCATACGCTTGAATAATCCAAGCTGTGTGTAACTTAATGTCGCTATATACATAAGGGCGGTGCGTCAAATCTCGTTCAAGCGAAGCGCGTTTGATTTGACACACCGTAATAAACTCTGTAGATAGCGGCATTTAGTTACACTAAGCGCAGGATTCCTGAAAGCGTATGCTATAGTCAGATGCCACAACGTCATGTACGCAAGTTGAAGGATGCAGACCAATTCCCAATCCGCAACCCTCAATAAAATAAAAGGAGTATCCCATGCTTGAATTAAATGATATAAAGAAAGACTATGTGTCTGGTTCTACTACTGTGAGCGCACTTAAGGGCATTAATCTTAGGTTTAGGGACTGTGAGTTCGTGTCGATTCTTGGACAGTCCGGATGTGGTAAGACTACTATGCTTAATATTATAGGCGGACTTGATAAGTATACGAGCGGCGACCTTAAGATAAATGGAGTGTCAACTAAGAATTATAAGGACAGAGACTGGGATTTTTACAGAAATAATTCTATTGGTTTTGTGTTCCAGAGTTACAATCTGATTCCGCACCAGACTGTTTTATCTAATGTAGAGCTTGCACTTACGCTTTCAGGTGTATCTAAGGCAGAGAGAAAGAAAAGAGCGATAGAGGCACTTGAGAAAGTTGGACTTGGAGAGCAGATTCACAAGAAGCCTAATCAGATGTCAGGTGGACAGATGCAGAGGGTTGCTATTGCAAGAGCACTTGTAAATAATCCTGATATCCTGCTTGCTGATGAGCCCACAGGAGCACTTGACACAGAGACAAGTATTCAGATTATGGAGCTTTTAAAGGAGATATCAAAGGACAGACTTATAATTATGGTAACTCATAATCCGGAGCTTGCCAAGGATTATTCTACAAGAATAGTCAGATTGCTAGATGGTGTGATAACTGATGACTCTAATCCATATTCGTTAGAAGATATGGAAGCTGATATCAGGGCTAAAGAGGCTGTTAAGGTTAAGACATCAGAAAAGAAGATTAAAAAGTCAGGAAAGAAGCAGAAAACATCTATGTCATTCTTTACAGCACTTTCCCTTTCCTTTAATAACCTGATGACTAAGAAAACAAGAACGATTCTTACTGCATTTGCAGGAAGCATAGGAATTATCGGTATTGCAATGATTCTGTCTATCTCAAATGGTATCCAGTTATACATAGACAGGGTTCAGAGAGATACGCTTTCGAGTTATCCTATAACACTTCAGGCGGAAGCTATTGATATAAGCAGTATGGTATCAAGCATGACAGGTAATTCGGATTCAGAAGAGCATGAGGATAAGTCTAAAATATATTCTAACGATATCATGGGTGATATGATTAATACCATGGTAAAGGAAGTTAAGAGCAATAACCTTTCTGAGTTTAAGAAATACATTGAAAACGGCAGCTCTGACATTAAGTCATATGTAAGTGATATACAGTATTCATATGATGTTCCTCTTAACATTTATATGAAGGATACTTCTAACGGTGTTGAGCAGTTAAACCCAGGTACAATGTTTGATTCGATATATGGTGAAGGTGCAACAAGCGCATCTTCTTCAATGTCATCTGGTATGGGCATGGGAATGTTTTCTAACAGCAGTGTGTGGAACCAGCTTTTAGGAAACCAGCAGGTTCTTGATGAGCAGTATGATGTCCTTGCAGGACACTGGCCAGAGAATTTCAACGAGGTTGTGCTTGTTGCAGATAAGAATAACGAGGTTGATGATTATACACTTTACTCATTAGGTCTTAAAGACCCTGAGGAAGTAAGAACACTCTTTAAGAAAATGATGGTTGGTGAATCATACGAAACAGAAAAGGATATAAGCTATACATTTGACGAGATTCTTGATACAGAGTTTAAGCTTGTTATGCCTACAGACATGTATAAGTACAATGATGTGACTGGTACATGGGACGATTACAGCAAAGATGATAAGTATATGACAAATGTTGTAAATAACGGAACTGACATTAAAGTATGTGGAATAATCAGACCTAATGATGATGCAGTCAGTACTTCACTTTCAAGTGGAATCGGTTATACAGCAAAGCTTACGGAATACATTATCGAAGAAGTAAAAAACAGTGAGATAGCCAAGGCACAGCTTGCTGATACAAGTGTTGATGTATTTACAGGAGTTCCATTCGACAATGACAGGAATACAGAGATTACAATGGATGATATAAATGCATATATGGCAACACTTTCACCAGAGGAAAGTGCTCAGATGCAGGCAATGACAAGTGGAATGAGCGATGATCAGATACTACAGCTTTTCTCAGCGTCACTAAAGGCTAGAACAACAGATGCAACATTAGACAGCAATAAGTCGAAGCTTGGAATTACAGACCTTGATACACCTTCACAGATAGATATATATGCAACTGATTTTGATTCTAAGGAGAAGGTTCAGAATATTATCAAGGATTACAATAAGCTGCAACAGGACGATGGCAAGGAAGAAAATGTTATTAACTACACAGATTATGTTGGAATAATGATGTCATCAGTAAGTACAATTATTAATGCAATTTCATATGTTTTAATAGCATTTGTTGCAATATCACTTATAGTTTCTTCAATAATGATAGGTATTATCACATACATTTCAGTACTTGAAAGAACTAAGGAAATTGGAGTATTAAGAAGTATTGGTGCTTCTAAGAAAGATGTTTCAAGAATATTCAATGCAGAGACACTTATTGAAGGTTTTGTCTCAGGCGCACTCGGCATTGTTGTAACTTTATTGTTGTGCATACCTGCAAATGCGTTGATTAAGCACCTTACAGACATTTCCAATGTTGCACAGCTTCCGATTGCAGGAGGAGTAATACTTATAATAATAAGCATGTTCCTTACATTTATTGCTGGACTTATCCCAGCAAAGCTTGCAGCTAAAAAAGACCCTGTTGTGGCATTAAGAAGTGAATAATGTCTTTACTTTAAAACTTCACTGTGTTAAAATTTAAAAGTAATAAGCCAATGTTATTTTTGGAAAACCGGGGTGGATAATTATGAACAATAAGTTAAAGACACAGGCTGTTGAGCAGCTTTTTCAGGCAATATTAAGTCTTAAGGATTTAGATGAAGCATACGATTTTTTTGAGGATGTATGTACAATTAACGAGATTTTATCCTTATCCCAGAGATTTGAGGTTGCCAAGATGTTAAGAGAACACAGGACATATCTTGATATTGCAGAGAAGACAGGCGCGTCTACTGCGACAATCAGCAGGGTAAACCGTTCACTTAATTATGGTAATGACGGGTATGACAGAGTATTTGAAAGACTTGGCATGCTTGAGAAAGAGTCAGAAGATAATAAGTAATATATGAAGCAATGTAAAAGGGAACTGTCAGTACTGGCAGTTCCCTTAATTTGTATGGATTATTTCTTTTTGTCTGTTTTATCAGGCTTATCAGGCTGCTTTGGCGCATGCTTGGCAGAGTAATCATCAATCAGACTTTCAATCATGTTCTTCTTCATGTATACATCAAAGCTTAAAAGGCATACAAGGCTGAAGAACTGTAAGAATTCTCTGTCATCATCATCCTTTACATCTGAAAATGCATTGCTTGCCTGTTCAGACTTTGCAAATATATCTTTAGATAATGGCCTTGCAAGAGAGGATTCCATTGAAAAAATCTCGTTATATATATAATCCAGATCCGGCTTGGAACCTTCATCAAAGAATTTCTCAGTGAGAGGATTGAGCATTTTCTGTATATCACTTATTGAGAGAATGTTCTTAAAGTAATAGATAAATGTAAGGATATATATGTGTTCCTTAGAGTACTTTTTCTTTACTGGTGATGGCAGCAGATTGTTTTTGGCATAGTTGTTAATCATTGTTTTGGTTAGTACTTTATCATCAGTGGTACGCTTTGTATCGTGAAGATGTTCATACATAAATGTTGTAACCTGATCCATGTACAGATTGATGTTAGGCACATCTCCGGGTTTTATATAGTTAAGAGCGGACATATCTTTAAGAATACCACTCATAAGCTCTTTAATATCGTTGTTCATATGTTCCTCATTTCTTTAAAAATGCGTATTCATGAGAGAATACATTTATATTAATGTTTAAGCTATATTATATAGTTTTTAAAACCACATTTCAAGTAGGAATAATATAATGAACTTTAGCATAGTGTAATGTGCATATTATGATATTTTAATATTTATTACAAGAATATAAAATATGTTTCATAGGAGCAAATATTCGTGACTTTTTACTCCTGATATATTATAATGAAAAAGGTTTTTTAAGAATTCTGGGAGACAGAATTCGGATGCACCAGAGGGTGATATGTGCCAGAAAGCGGCACAGGAATGGAGGATTATTATGGGTATTTTAACAAGATTCAAGGACATTATGAGCGCTAACATCAATGCACTTCTCGATAAGTGTGAAGATCCAGAGAAGATGATTGACCAGTACATGAGAAATCTTGAGAGCGACCTTGGAAAGGTTAAGGCAGAGACAGCTTCAGTTATGGCTGAGGAGACAAGATGTAAAAGAGAGCTTGATGAATGCACAGCAGATGTTGCCAAGTATCAGTCATATGCAGAAAAGGCTCTTCGGGCTGGCAACGAGGCAGATGCAAGAACATTCCTTGAGAAGAAGCAGCAGTTAGTTTCTAAGCAGGCTACATTACAGCAGACATATAATATTGCAGCAGACAATGCAGCTAAGATGCGTCAGATGCATGATAAGCTCTGCAAGGATATCCAGTCTCTTGAAGCAAGAAGAGATGCAGTTAAGGCTAAGGTTGCAGCAGCTAAGGCTCAGGAGAGAATCAACAAGGTAGGTTCAAGTGTTAACAGTGTTGGAACAAGCATGGATGCATTCGGTAAGATGGAGGCTAAGGCTAATAAGATGCTTGACGAGGCTAATGCAATGGCAGAGCTTAACCAGACACAGCTTGAGGCAGATGTTGACAGTCTTGCAGCTAAGTATGATGCAGAGCCAGCTAACACAGCAGTTGATGATGAATTAGCAGCACTTAAGGCTCAGATGGGCTTATAATTCAGAAGCACATTTATAATGAGATAAGCAATACATAGATAAGGAGAGGGAACATGGGATTATTCAAAGGGCAGTTTGCCAACGTAGTTGAATGGGAAGAGTACAGAGATGATATAATCTTCTGGAAATGGACCAACAGAGAAATCAAGAAAGGCAGTAAGCTGATTATCCGCGCCGGCCAGGATGCAATCTTTATGTACAATGGTAAGATTGAAGGTATTTTTAAGGACGAGGGAAGCTTTGATATTGAATCACAGATTATTCCATTCTTATCAACACTTAAAGGCTTTAAGTTTGGCTTCAACAGTGGAGTAAGAGCTGAAGTTTTATTCGTTAATACTAAGGAATTCACAGAGAAGTGGGGAACTAAGAATCCTATTCTTATTCCAACACAGGCACTTCCAGGTGGCATGCCAATAAGAGCTTTCGGTAACTTCTCGTTTTCAGTATCTGATTACATTACGCTTATAGACAAGGTAGCAGGTGTAAAGCAGATGTACACTGTTGCAGATGTTAAGGAAAGAATATCAGCAGTTCTTGACCAGCTTCTTATGAAGTGGATTTCTAAAGAAGGCAAGGATATGTTTAATCTTCAGGCTAATGCTTATGATATCTCAGCGGGTATTAAGACAGACCTTGATATGGAGATGAGCAAGTTAGGAATCACAATAACAAGCTTTACTATCTCAAGCTTCTCTTATCCGGAAGAAGTACAGAAGATGACTAATAAGGCAGCTTCTCAGGCAATGGTTGGAGATATGAACAGATATACACAGATGGCTATGGCTGATAGTATCGGCAATTCAAGAGGCGGTTCGAATATTGCCAGTGATATGATGCAGCTCCAGATGGGAATGCAGGTTGGACAGCAGATGATGAATAACATGAATACTGCAATGAATAATAATGCAAATGTGTCAGGTGGCACAGCACCTAAGTTCTGTCCTAACTGTGGAACACCAACTAATGGCGCTAAGTTCTGTTCTAACTGTGGAACAAAGCTTGCATAATCTGACAATTAGTAATATGTGAATTTAATAAATAACAATCAGGGATGTTGTCATATTGGCTTGGCAACATCCCGTTGTTTTTGTATAATGTGGTAGTTGGCAGAAATAAGGTGGATATAGATTTCACATTTGCATGAAGGTGGATATATGAGATTAGAAGATTTGAATGACAGCCAGAAAAGGGCAGTTAAATATACAGATGGCGCGCTGCTTATTATTGCCGGGGCAGGCTCTGGAAAGACGCGTGTGCTTACGAACAGAATTGCATATTTAATAGAAGAATGCGGAGTAGACCCATATAATATTATGGCAATTACATTTACTAATAAAGCTGCAAGAGAGATGAAAGAACGAGTTGAGACTACTGTGGCACAGGGTGCAGGGGCTGTATGGGTAAGTACATTCCACTCAACATGCGTGAGAATTTTAAGAAGATACATAGACAGAATTGGATACGATAATAACTTTACGATATATGATACGGACGACCAGAAGTCTGTAATCAAGGATATATGTAAGAAGATGAATATAGATACGAAGATGCTTAAAGAGCGTGCAATTATGAGTAAGATTTCATCTGCTAAAGATGAGTTAAAGACTCCTGATGAGTTCGAGCTTGAGGCAGGTAACGACTATAATCTTAGAAGAATTGCAGGTGTATACAGAGAATATCAGAAGACGCTTAAGCTTAACAATGCACTTGATTTTGATGACCTGATATTCAAGACGGTTGAGCTGTTCCAGAGTGATGCAGAGGTACTTGAGCATTATCAGGACAGATTCAGATATATAATGGTCGACGAGTATCAGGATACTAATACATCACAGTTTAAGCTTGTTGCAATGCTTGCAGCAAAGTATGGCAATATATGTGTGGTTGGTGATGATGACCAGTCTATATATAAGTTCCGTGGAGCAAATATTTATAATATTCTTAACTTTGAAAATGTGTTCACAGGCGCTAAGGTTATAAAGCTTGAGCAGAATTACCGTTCGACGCAGACTATTCTTAATGCTGCAAATGCGGTGATAAGTAATAATATTGGCAGAAAGAGCAAGTCACTCTGGACTGATAACGGAGAGGGCGAGAAGGTCAATTATACTCTGTATGAGAACGGGTATGATGAGGCAGAAGGCGTTGCGAGTGGTATTGCAGAGTATGTAAGGGATGGCTGGAATTATAATGATGTTGCCATTCTTTACAGAACTAATGCACAGTCAAGAGCGCTCGAAGAAAAGCTGATGATTCACAACATTCCATATAAGATATATGGCGGACAGAATTTCTATCAGCGAAAGGAAATCAAAGATATTCTTGCTTATCTTAAAACTATTGATAATGGTCTTGATGGTCAGGCAGTCAAGCGAATTATAAATGTTCCGAAGAGAGGAATTGGTAATACTACGATTGACAGATTGCAGGAATATGCAGATTTTAATGATATTACCTTCTGGGAAGCACTTGTCAATGCAAAGGATATTGACACAATAAAGAATGCGGCACTTTCCAAGTTAGAGCCATTTGTTGACCTTATTGGAAGACTGCGTGCCAAAGAAGAATTCATGTCATTAAAGGAGCTTGCTGAGGCTGTAATTGAGGATACAGGATATATCGAGAGCCTTTCACAGAATGAAACGGTGGAAGAGGTTGAGACAAGACGCGAGAATCTGGATGAATTCATTAATAAGGTAGTAAGCTATGAGGAGGGCTGTAAGGAAGCAGGCGAAGAGCCTACACTTTCAGGACTTCTTGAAGAAGTTGCCTTAATAGCAGATATTGATAATCTTGATGAGTCAGAGCCTCATGTAATGCTTATGACACTGCATAGTGCGAAAGGTCTGGAATTCCCAATCGTATATATGACAGGAATGGAGGACGGACTTTTCCCAAGCTATATGACAATTGTGTCAGATGATTCAACTGAGATTGAGGAAGAGAGAAGACTGTGCTATGTTGGAATAACAAGAGCAGAGAAAATACTTAATCTTACAAGTGCCAAGTCGCGTATGGTGCGTGGTGAAACACAGATGAATAAGGTTTCAAGATTCATTAATGAAATTCCTAAAGAATATATGCACATAGAAAACAATTCCAGTGGGTATGCTAAAGGCAGGATTGCATATGGCGGTACATCAGATGAGCCGGATACAACAGGCATTAACATGCGTGCAACAGCCAGATCAATTCTTAGCAGCTACGGAAGCGGCACACCAGGCGGAAGGGCAGCAGGAACATATAGTTCAAGAAAGGTTAAGATAAATGGTGGTTCTAATCCGGGATTTGGAAAAGACCCTATGGAATTATTTGACCTTAAGAAACCAGAAAAGAGAAAGACTCCGGCAGATTCTGTAAGAAGTGCTTATGCAGGAGTGCCTACACGAAGCGGCTTATCTTCAAGAAATGTAATAGGTGCTGCAAGAGGTGCAGATATAAGTGCAAAATCTTCAGGCGGACTTGGCTACAGTGTTGGTGATATGGTGAGCCATGTGAAATTCGGTGAAGGAAAGGTACTTGCTATAGAGGATTCAGCAAGAGACTATATGGTAACAGTTGAATTTGCAGAGTACGGACAGAAGAAAATGCTGGCAGGATTTGCCAGACTTAAAAAACTATAATGACAAATGTTTAACGCTATGCTATAATACATTTATTAAATCCGTGGTATGAAAGGAGATATTGTTATGAGTAAAGAAAAATTAGATGAGCTTATCGCAGCTACTAAATTAGGAGAACTTATTAGCAAGAAGGAAGATGAAGATAAGAAATGCTGCAAGAAGTGCAGCACAATTATCATAGCTGTTCTTGCTATTGTTGGTGCAGTTGCAGCAGTTGCTGGTATCGCTTATGCTGTATACAGATATTTTACACCAGATTATCTTGATGATTTTGATGATGATTATGATGACGATTTTGAAGATGATTTCGAGGATGACTTTGAAGACGAAGATAAGTAATTATCATATTCAATTGGAAGTATAATGTTGCCACCGGTCGTGCGTCTGTTCGGCTGGTGGCATATTTTACGTATGAAGCGGATAAATTTTGTACCTGTAGAAGCTGAGAATGTTGGATTATGCAGGTCGTGAGAAAATAGAGATTAAAGCTGTCAGGCTTGGAAGGAGCATATGTGAGAAAAGGCGATATTTGTGAAGGATATGTAGAGAAAATTGATTTTCCTAATAAAGGGTATGTGTGGGTTGATGAGGATGGCATGAAGACAAGAGTTATAGTTAAAAATGCAGTGCCGGGACAGAAAGTAAGATTTGCAGTTAACAAAAAACGCAAAGACAAATGTGAAGGAAGACTGCTTGAAGTTCTCGAAAATTCACCTCTTGAAAAAAAGTGTTATGAAGAAGGAAAAGTTTGTAAATATTTTGGAAAATGCGGCGGTTGTGTATATCAGAGCATGGAGTATAGCGAGCAGTTAAAGATGAAAGAAAGTCAGGTGAAAAGCATACTTGACGAAGCTGTAAAAGGTGATTTTGAATTTGAAGGAATAATCGGAAGTCCCGTTAATGAAAGCTACCGTAATAAGATGGAATTTACTTTTGGCGATGAAGTAAAAGGCGGTGAACTTGCACTCGGACTTCATAAAAGAAACAGTACATATGATATTGTCACAGTAAACGGCTGTAAAATTGTGGATAACGATTTCAGCAGAATACTTGATTGTGTATGCAGCTATTTTAAAGAGAAAAATCTGCCATATTTTCATAAGATGACACATGAGGGATATTTAAGACATCTTCTTGTGAGAAAAGCAGTAAAAACAGGTCAGATTCTTGTTGATATAGTAACAACAACCCAGCTTGATTTTGATATGTCTGAAATTACTGAAAAATTACGAAATCTTCAGCTTGACGGAACATTTGTCGGGCTTTTGCATACTTATAACGACAGTATTGCTGATGTTGTAAAAAATGAGCGTACAGAGATACTTTTCGGACAGGATTATATTCAGGAAGAGCTGCTAGGACTTACATTCAATATTTCTGCATTTTCATTTTTCCAGACGAACTCGCTCGGGGCAGAAGTTCTTTATTCAAAGGCAAGGGAATATGTCGGAACGACAAAAGATAAGATTGTATTTGACCTCTACAGCGGTACAGGTACAATTGCCCAGATTCTTGCACCTGTGGCAAAGAAGGTAATCGGTGTGGAAATTGTTGCCGAGGCCGTCGATGCCGCCCGTGAAAATGCCAGACTTAACGGACTTTCAAATTGTGAATTCATCGCTGAAGATGTCTTAAAGGCTCTTGATAACATAAATGAACGTCCTGACTTAATCGTGCTTGACCCTCCGCGTGACGGAATCCACCCTAAGGCGTTAAAGAAAATTATCGACTATGGTGTTGACCACATGGTCTACATTTCATGTAAACCGACATCACTCGCCCGTGACCTCGAAATGCTGCAGGCTTGCGGCTACGAGGTGGAGCGTGGGTGCTGTGTGGACATGTTTCCAGGAACGGTGCATGTTGAGACGGTTTGCCTTTTGTCAAGAAAAGCCCAATAAATCAAAGGTTTCTGCGATTTTGGAAGAAAAATAGATGTGTGTTTCTGTTTCCGTAGAGTGATGATATAATCGGAGGTTTACCCCAGGGGATAGGCTTTGGAGAACGAGAAATATACATTTTGGCGAAAGGATACCTTTTCGCAAAAGTTATTTCACGTCATGAGGATGAGAAGATGAGTAATGATTTTGAAAATTCACAGGAATATAGGAAAGCACTTGAGATAGCTAAGAAGCAGCAGGAATTATATAAAAATGTTACGAGAGCAATATCTCCGGAAGCATTAGCAAAATTTCAAGAACTCAGTGATAAACTAAATGAATGGAAGAATTCACTTAACAATATGCCGGGTCTTCTCAAGTTGGCAGAAATACTCAAAAATTATCAGCAAGAGGTCAGAGAAACTGAAGGTTTAACTGAAGCTGAATTTGAAGAAAAATATAGATCTGAAATTGAGTGGAGTGAAAAGTTTGGAAAAAATGGTTGGGTTATTTCTGAGCATTCAAATCCTGCAGATATTAAGAATTGGGAACAATTATTATGTGAAGGGGAAGCAAAGGTAGCAGAGTTTTTTGACGGAGAAGATATTGTAATTCTTGATGTGATTATAGAGGGGCTACAGGAAAAGTACGTTTCGGACGAGACACAGTTATATTTTAAGAATGGTATTCAGGCTTTTGAAAATGAAGATTATATGACTGCAGCTATGTACTTGCTTGCATTACTTGATAATAGGGTGAATGAATTAGTAGATTTTCCGAACCAACGGATGAGTTACAGAGTTAAATATTCTAATGATGGCTTTGCGAATCAAAAGGCGGAGGATTTTAGACAGCTTACCGAAAAACGAGGATTCATGTCAAAGAAAATATACTTTTTGGAAATGTATCCTTCGTTAATAGCATATTTGAATAGGATATTTATAGATGGCCTATACAAGTTCGAAAATGGCATAGAACCTCCATATTTGAATAGAAATTGGTTAATGCATGGTCGAATGAATAGAAGTATTGAAAGATATGAATGTATACAGATTTTGAATGCACTAAGTGTTATCGAGTTCATGTTTGGAGATAGGTAAGGAGCATTATGAATAAAAGAGATGACTTTTCGCAAAAAACTATAGATAGATTATGTGAGAGAGTGGGAGGAAAGTGTTCTAATCCAAATTGTAGAAGAGAAACAAAAGGTCCCCACAGCAATCCACAAAAAAGAGTATCAATTGGTGAGGCGGCATATATAACTGCGGCAGCTGAAGGCGGACCAAGATACAATCCGGACTTGACGCCAGAGGAGAGAAGTAGTATAGAAAATGGAATTTGGTTATGTAGGTCTTGTGCCAGATTGATAGATAGTGATGAAAGGGTATATTCGATAGAATTACTGAGAATGTGGAAGTATGCAGCTGAATACGAACAATCTTGCATTATTAATCAGACAGATAATTGGTTAAAAACAAACGTTGTATTTGAAAATAGAAA
>OGRA01003415.1_pt1 | contig 12063 bp, 10 predicted proteins | sample 1553351 | NCBI WGS metagenome assembly OGRA01 (sample SAMEA2580056, study PRJEB22360) | human gut metagenome | biome: human gut; feature: human-associated habitat; material: faeces | place: Denmark | collected 2008/2010
CTGGTGCTGAATTTATTTATGGCATCGCAGTTGAAGACCTCATTATTGAAGATGGCAAGGTAAAGGGTATTCTTGCATTTGGTGACGAGATTACCTCTGATGTTGTAATCCTCGCTGACGGCGTTAACTCCCTCCTCACCTCCAAGGCGGGTCTTTCCAAGAAGGCTCCTGCTATTCATCAGGTTGCTGTTGGCGCTAAGGAGACCATTGAGCTTCCTGCCGACGTTGTTGAAAGCCGCTTCCTTTGCAATCCTGGCGAGGGCGCTTCTTGGCTCTTCGCTGGTGACTGCTCAAATGGCATTATCGGTGGCGCATTTGTTTATGCTAATCAGGAATCCGTTTCTGTTGGCATTGTAGCTACCATGAGCGAAGTTCTTAAGCAGGACATCCCTGTATATCAGATGCTCGAGAACTTCAAGAACCGTCCGGAGATCAAGCCCCTTATCGCTGGCGGTAAGACTGTAGAATACTCTGGTCATGTTGTTCCCGAGGGCGGCATCAAGATGATGCCCGAGATCATTGGCGACGGCGTTGTTGTTGCTGGTGACGCAGCTATGCTGTGCATGAACCTCGGTTACACCGTTCGCGGTATGGATCTTGCTGTTGAGTCTGGCGCAATTGCTGCTAAGGCTGTTATCAAGGCTCTCGATGCAGGCGATACCTCCAAGGCTGGTTTGGCTGAATACAAGACCATGCTCGACAGCTCCTTCATCATGCGCGACATGAAGATGTACGAGGACGCACCTGAGTTCCTCGAGAACTGCCCCGGCATGTTCCGCGGTTATCCTGAGATGATCCGCGACATCATGACCCCGCTCTTCAAGGTTGACGGCGAACCCCGCCAGCATGTTATGAAGCTTGCGCTTCCTTCGGTTAAGCGTCAGGGTCTGTTCAAGCTCGCTAAGGTTGCCATGAAGGGAGTGAAGGCACTGTGATCGACATCACTGTTAACGTCGACGAGAAGCTTTCCCTCAACAAGTTTGAGGTCGACGAAGAAAACGCTCATATCAAGATTAAGGAAGGCGTTAAGGCTTCCGATCCTGAATTCCAGAAGTTGGTTATGTGCTGCCCTGCAGCTCTTTACAAGATGCCCGCTGAAGGCGACGAGCCTATTTTTGACTATGCTGGTTGCCTCGAGTGCGGTACGTGCCGCATGATCTGTGGCGAAACCATCCTTGAAAAGTGGGAGTATCCTCAGCCTACCATGGGCGTTCAGTATCGCTTCGGCTAGGATTTCCGCGCATAGGCGTACAATCACCTACAGATTGAATTAGCGACCTACCATTTGGTAGGTCGCTTTTTTATGCAGCCACATCAAGCCACTGAAATGGATAACCGAACGATGCTTTCGTTAGGAGAGGGGGGACAACTATCTGTCCTCAATATATGGCAAATATTATTAAATATTGCTTCAAATTATTAAACTCATAAACAGTGGTTATAGCAGGATTGTATTCGCATTATTCGAATGAATTAGAAGTCTTTAAATGGCAGGTCTAACATAAACATGTATTGAGCTGACGTTTTCATCAGGGGATCACGTATGGCTCAAGCAGTCCATTGAGGGAAAGAGAGAGGAAGGGGAAGTTATGAGCGCAGCAAAGCAAGCAACTAAGTACTTGTTCGCAATCGCGACAGTGTACATGTGTTATTTAACACACGGCGTTCAGGCGATTATCTTCAGTCAGAACCAGGTGAACTTCTACACGCAATGGGGTTTCACCGATGCAACGGCAGGTGCCGCTGCGGTATCAACGGCAATCATGTGGGTTGGTATTGGTAAGTTCATTAGTGTTTGGATCGGAGGCGAAATCTCTGACCGCATTGGCCGTAAGATCATGGCAGTTGGCGGTGGTGTCCTTTACATCATTTCGTTCGTGATCATGCTCGTTACCGATAACGCTACGGTCGCATGTGTGGCAGGTTTCCTTTCCGGTGTTGCCACTTCTGGTTTCTGGGATGGATCGCTTTACCCTGCAATTGCTGAAGCAAATCCCAAGTATTCTGCATCTACCACGATCGGCATCAAGCTGGTTATCTCCATCTCCGGTATCGTTTATCCTCTGTTCGTAGCTATGAATAGCGGTGCTAACTGGCACATTAACGTCATGATTCCTATCGTGATGTCCGTTATCGCTACCATCATGGCAATCTGCACCCCGTTCATTTACGACGACGAGCGCAAGATCGCTGCATCCAATAATGACGAAGGCGCCAAGAACAAGGCTCAGGAAGAAATTCAGGCAGCCAAGGACGCTATGCTCGAGCAGCCTAACGCAATGGTTAATGCATGCACCTTGTTCTTCGGCTTCTTGATCATGTTCATCATGTACGGCGCTCAGCAGTACACCAAGCAGTTCGGTATCACTAACCTTGGTCTTGATGCCACTACCGCCGCAGGCTTGACCTCCATCTACACGGTTGGCTCCGTAGTTGCAGTTCTCTTCTGGGCATGGATGATGGGCAAGCTTCGTTGGACTCCAATCAAGGTTATCCTTATTGACTCCATCTTGGCTGCTTGCGCATTGGCTTTGGTTATCATCGCTCTGCCTCTCAACCTTGGTGCAGGCGTTGTGTACGTGGCAATTGCAGTGCTCGGCTTCTCCGCTGCTGGCGGCATGCTTCAGACGGGCGTTACACTTCGTCAGATGATGTGCCCCGGTCCTCGTGGTCGTAACGTTGGTATGTACTACACCTTCATGGGCTTCGCATCGGTATTCCTGCCCTTCATCGTTGGCAGCATGACCAAGTCCGTTGGTGAGGGTAGCGCAGTTTGGATCATGATGGTTCTGCTCCTCGTTGCTGCAATCGTAAGCATCTGCATGTCCCTGTATGTAATCTCTCGCTTCAAGAAGCAGTTCGGTTACAGCGCAATGGAAAAGATGCACGACTAAACACGAAGCGTTCATGAAATAATTCATGCACTACTCGAAGGGCTCTGGGAAACCAGGGCCCTTTTCGTTTTGCTGTTGAGTCAAGCTCGCAGCAGGGACGGACCTGTGTTTACCTAACAAGATGGGGAGGGGTGACGATTATCGTCTTATTCGGGGGAGGTGGCTGTTGCGGAGCAGGTGAGGTGCCCGATAGAGTTTGGCGAGGGGTGTGAAAAGAAGCATTCTCGTATTTTGACAATTATGACTGTGGTTGTAGCGATTAAACCAAAGAATGGCTTATAGGTTTAGCTTTATTTATCGGATTTACGCTATAATTACTAACGTTTTGTCTTAGGTGGAGGCGCGTGGAAGCATGAATCTGTCTCAGCTTTATTATTTTCGTAAATTGGCCGAATTGCAGCACTACACAAAGGCTGCCAAGGAACTTTTCATTACGCAACCCACCCTTTCTGGTTCCATTTCTTCCCTTGAGCAAGAGCTGGGCGTTTCCCTGTTTCAAAAAGCGGGTCGTAATGTGGAGCTTACGAAGTATGGTGCAGAATTCCTCAAATATGTAAATGCTTCGTTGGAGCAGCTGGATAAGGGCATTGCCATTATGAAAGGCTATTCCGGTGAAGGTGATGGCGGCGTAATCGATTTGGGCTGCATCATCACGCTTCAAACGGAATTTCTTCCTCGCTTGCTGAACGGCTATTCTTCGGTTAATGAGCGAAAAACCGAATTCAATATCAACCAGAAGCCTTCTCAAGAATTGCTTTGCGGAATTGTCGAGGGAAAGCATGATGTTGCTTTTTGCGCATTTGACGCTCTGTACAGCGATAAGCTGCATCAGATTCCCGTTGCTGAGCAGCACCTTGTTGTCGCCATGAGTCCCTCTTCGCCTTTGGCCTCGAAGCCGTATCTGACGCCTGGCGATTTGAAGGGCGAATCACTTATTACGTATCGAGAGGAAGTTCCTCTCGGAAAATCGGTGAAAAATTTGCTCGATAGCTTTGATGTCGATGATGTCCGCTATGTGTATGAGGATGAGTCTATTCTTGCGGGCTTTGCAGCTAATGGTTCAGATTTGGCATTAATGCTCGACACGTTTTTCCCTCATACGATGGAAGACATTGTTGTTAAACCTCTATACAACAATGAGCTGGAGAAGCGTCGATACTGTCATACGATATACCTTGTTTATTGTGACAAGAATTATCGTCCGTACTGTGTGGAGCACTTTATCGAATATGTGCGCGGGCATCAGCTCGATCGATCCGCCTCTCCGAGTATTTACATCGACTAGACTACGTTTGTTTTGCCTTCGTGTGATGTTTTATCGAGTCGGAGTACGGGAAGCTTGCGAAACGGATCGTTGCGAATTTGGATTACGCGGTGGCGGTTTGTGCAATCATGCGTGGTTTGTAAGTATGGCTTGGATCGCTCGGTCGTACTGTTCGCATACGGTACAATGAGTCGTTATGATTTTACAGCTTGAACACATCACAAAATCTTTTGGTTCCCGCGTCCTGTTTTCAGACGTCACCTTTCGTTTGGAAGAGCATGATCGTCTTGCCCTTGTTGGCCCGAATGGCGCTGGTAAAACCACTATGCTCAATATCATTACTGGCAAAGAGGATGCCGATGATGGCCGCATCATACTGGCAAAGGGCGCAAAGCTTGGATACCTAGAGCAGGAAGCCATCGAAATGGGGGAGCGCCCCATTTTCGAAGAGGTTCTGTCTGCCCAGCATGAGATCCTGAATCAAGAGCGCCATATGCGTGAGCTTGAAACCTCATTGGGCGAAAACCCCACCGAGCAGCAGCTTGCTTCATATGGGCGCGCTCGCGACCAGTATGAGGCTATGGGTGGCTATCAGCTTGAGTCGCGCGTGCGCTCGGTATTGTTCGGCTTGGGCTTTGGCGAAGATGACATGGAGCGCATGACCTCAGATTTTTCTGGCGGCTGGCAGATGCGCATTGCTTTGGCAAAACTTCTAACGCGCAACCCTGAAGTGCTCCTTCTTGACGAGCCCACCAACCACCTCGACCTCGAAAGCGTGAAGTGGCTTGAGGGTTTTTTGCGTAGTTATTCCGGAAGCGTGATTGTGGTAAGCCACGACCGCGAGTTCCTGGACAACATGGTTGATCGGGTGGCTGAGATTGATTTGGGCCATGTTCAGCTCTACAAAGGCAATTATTCTGCTTATTTGACGCAGCGTGAAGAGCGCCTTGAATTGTTGCGTGAGCAGGCCCAGAAGCAGCAAGAGGAAATTGCTCATATGGAGGCTTTCATCGAGCGTTTTCGCTACAAGGCAACGAAAGCCAAGCAGGTGCAAGATCGTGTGCGCAAGCTCGAGAAAATGGAGATCATCCAGGTACCCCCTGAGCGCAAGAGCGTGCACTTTAATTTCCAGCAACCACCACGTACGGGCGATCTGGTGGTTGAAACCACGGGCTTGTGCAAGTCATTTGGGTCAAAGACGGTCTACGATGGCCTTGATCTGTCTTTATACCGCGGGGAAAAGGTTGCATTGGTCGGTCCAAACGGTGCGGGAAAGTCTACCTTGCTTAAGATGATTGCTGGCGTTCTGGAACCTGATGCGGGTACGATTAAATATGGTGCCCATGTGAGCAAAACTTATTTTGCTCAGCATCAGCTTGAGGAACTGCATCCTGGCAATACCGTTTTTGAGGAGTTAGATGGTGCGGCGCCTGGTTGGAGTATTTCCCAGGTTCGAACACTGCTGGGCGCTTTCCTGTTTCAGGCAGATGCGGTAGACAAAAAGGTTTCCGTTCTTTCTGGTGGCGAAAAGTGCCGTTTGGCCTTGGCCAAGATGCTTGTTGCCCCACGCCCTTTGCTTTGCCTCGATGAACCTACGAATCATCTTGATATCGCGAGTGCTGATATTTTGGAGCAGGCTCTAAAACAGTTTGAGGGAACCATCCTTCTTATTACGCACGACAGGCATCTGATTCGATCCGTAGCTAATCGCATCATCGAGATAAAACCTGGTCAGGTGACATCGTTTGCGGGCGACTACGATTACTACCTGTATAAAACCGGGCAGGAGGATACCCGTAGCGCGGTCGATGGCATGCAAGGGCGCCCCGTCAAGGCGGCACCTGCTTTTGCTTCCTCGGCGGCGTTTGCAAAGGCATTTTCGAAAGAAGGGGCGTCGTCAAAGAAGCCCATGACGGCACCTCGCGGTTCTGCTCCTAAAACCAAGGAGCAAAAGCGCGCCGAGGCAGAGGCCCGCAATCGTGCTTATGCTGCACTGAAGAATCAGCGTAAGCGAGTGAAGGAACTCGACAAGATCATAGAGCGTGAAACAGCTCGTATGGAAGAGATCATGGCGTTGTTGGCTGACCCTGATTTCTACACGAACGAAGATTCTTCGAGCGATGTTATAGCTGAGCATGCGAAGTTGAAGCAATCGCTTTCCGCTCACGAGGAAGAGTGGATTATGCTTTCGGAAGAAATCGAGGAAGAGATGAACAAAGGACTCGATGTGTAATGGCACTTGATCTGCATGTGGTGCTATTTGAGCCAGAGATCCCTCAGAATGCGGGCAACATTGCCCGTACCTGTGCATGCACGGGCGCAACGCTGCACCTGGTAGAGCCGATGGGGTTTCGCTATACCCAGCGCAATCTTGCCCGTGCTGGCCTCGATTACTGGGACAAAGTAACCATCGTTCGTCACTCTTGTGTGGACCAGTTCCTTGAAGAGCATAAGGGCAAGCGCATGCTGTTCTTTACGGGAAACACCAGCCGATCCTTCTACCAAGAGGATTTGGCCGATGTCGGTGAGCTCTATTTGGTGTTTGGCCGCGAAAGTCGAGGCATCGACCCAGAGGTGCTCGATGCCCATGCGGAAGAATGCGTTCGTCTTCCCATGCGTGAGAGCTTGCGTTCTCTGAACCTTTCCAACGCTGTTGCTATCGGTGTGTACGAAACGTTGCGCCAAAATGCGTTTGAGGCGCTTTTGTAGGCATGTCGTATCGTGTTCGCATAGAAAGCTTCGAGGGCCCTTTCGATCTGCTTCTGTATCTGGTTAGCCGTCAAAAAGTGAGCATCGGGTCTATCTCTCTTTCGGAAATCACCGACCAATATTTGGCGGAAGTGCAGCGTATGCGCAACGTCGACCTGGATGTGGCGAGCGACTTTCTCCTCGTTGCTTCGACGTTGTTGGAAATCAAAGCGGCAAGTTTGCTGCCGCATGAAGAAGCCGAAGATGTTCCTGAAGAGTACGAGGAAATGTCGGCAAGCGAAATGCGTGATGCACTGGTCGAGCATCTGTTGGAATATAAGAAATTCAAAAATGCAGCAGCCGCATTGCAGGGTCGTTTCGAGGCGGAGTCCCGTGTTCATACGCGCCCCTTTGGCCCTGATCGTTTCTTTCTCGCATTGGTGCCGGATTACCTGGGTGACGTTAAAATCGACCGTTTGGGTGAGCTGTGCGCGAGCTGTATTGCCCGTCGCGATGTGTTTCTGCTGGAATCTGAGCATATCGCAGCAAAGGTAATTCCTGTGGAAACGCAGGTTCGCACGGTGTTCGATAAAGTGTGCGCCGATGGGAGCGCGAAGTTTTCAGATTTCGTTTCGGCAGACGATAGCCCCCATCTAATCGTGGTGACGTTTTTGGCTATGCTGGAACTGTTCAAGCGCAATATGGTGAGCTTGAAGCAAGACGATTTGTTCGGGGACATTTCCATCACCTACGTTGAAGGGGCAAGCGCCCAAATCTTGGATGACGGTGAATTCGATTCGACAGGGGAGGCATGATGCAGGAAGATCAGGATAACGAGCGGGAATCCGGCGACGTTGCGGCATATGCTGGGGTCGACCAGGCATGGCTTATGGGCGCCATCGAATCGATGTTGTTTGTCACCGATGAGCCAGTCGGGGTCTTGACATTTGCGGACATGCTGCAAGTCGACCCTGCCCGCGTGCAGGAATCGCTTGTGTGCTTGCAAAGGGAGCTCGAGCAAGCCGAGAGGGGAATTCAGCTTCGCGAAGTTGCTGGCGGTTGGCGTCTGTACACGCATCCCCGCTACCACGAGCTCATCGAGCGCTATGTTCTTTCATGGGATACTCGCAAGCTTTCCCAAGCGGCATTGGAAACGTTAGCTGTTGTGGCGTATTGCCAGCCCATTACCCGCAACGGTGTTGCCTCGGTTCGTGGCGTGAGCTCGGATAGCTCTATCAACTCTCTGGTTGAGAAAGGACTTCTGCGCGAAGCGGGTACGCAGGACGCGCCTGGTAATCCAGTGCTGTATGCAACCACCCGAACCTTTTTGGAAAAATTTGGTCTTCGTTCGGTACGGGATCTTCCCCCGTTGGAATCATTTGCTCCTGACGAGGAAACGCGCGCCTTTATCTCCGAGCGCTTGAATGTGGTGCGTCCGGAGGACGAATCGTATTCGCTTGGCGGCGAAGAAGAGGTTGAGGGCGATCCCCTGCAGCCTGAGACCATGCAAGAAGCGATGCAGACGATGCTTTCCGATGCACTTGCCGCAGGTGTGGGAGCAGTTGATAAGATCAACTTCGATGAGTTGGTGTTCGATGAGGATGAATAGGGGCTAACGTGCAAGAAAACGAACAGGTTGGTCAAGTGCGCCTGCAAAAATTCTTGGCACGAGCCGGCGTAGCTAGCCGTCGCGCATGTGAGAGGATCATTGAGGCGGGACGAGTCTCCGTGAACGGGAATGTGGTAACAGAGCTTGGCACCAAGGTTGATCCTTCTGTTGACGAGGTGAGCTTGGACGGAGCTCCCGTTTGCAAGCCGAACCAGGCGGTTACGTTGATGCTCAATAAGCCGGCAGGCTTTCTGACTTCCATGAAAGATCCTCAAGGGCGCCCTTGTGTTGCGGAGCTGGTGCCTTGCGACGAGATCCCTGGTTTGTATCCGCTGGGGCGCTTGGACTACGACACTACAGGGTTGTTGTTGTTTTCCACCGATGGGGAGTTGGGCAATGCCGTTCTGCATCCCTCTCGCCACGTTGATAAAACCTACCGTGCTTTGGTGAAAGGCGCACCGAACGAAAAAGCCCTTAGCCGTTTGCGTCACGGGGTGGAGTTGGAAGACGGCATGACTCAACCCGCTGCTGTTTCCCTGATTCGCCGCAAGGGAGGGAATGCTCTTGTGGAAATCACCATCCATGAAGGCAGGAAGCGTCAAGTGAAGCGTATGCTCGAAGCGGTAGGACATCCTGTGCTTCGCTTGCACCGTGAGTCATTTGGTCCTCTTGAGCTGGGCAGTCTCCCTGAAGGGAAATATCGTGTGCTCAGCTCGCAAGAGGTTGTAGCGCTTGAACAGGCTGCCAGATAGGCGTGGTAGAATCATCCACACGAACAAACCGCTATCAGAAATGGGCAAATTAGCTATGAAGACGCACTTTTCCTCAGTGGCCGTTATCGGCCTCGGGCTTATCGGATCATCCTTTGCGGCAATGTATCGCAACGCATATCCCGATGCGCGTCTCGTGGGCATTGATGTTTCTGAGGATGCGGTTAAGGCAGCTCAAGAGCGTGGCTGGACCGATGAAGGCCACGTTTCGAGCGAGGATCTGGGCTCAGTACTCTGCGGTTGCGAACTGGTAATGATTGCAACTCCCGTACCTGTGGCAAACGAATACTTTCGTATCATTGCTGCCTGTGATTTCAGGGGCGTGGTAACCGATGCCTGTTCGACGAAGAAGATCGTGAGCCGACAGGCGCAGGAGCTTTTGCGCTATCCCGAAAAGTATATTCCCGGTCATCCGATGGCAGGTTCGGAGAAAAGCGGTATTGAGGGCGCACGAGAGGATATGTTCAAATGTGCTCATTGGGTGCTGTGTCCCGACGAGGAAACGTCGCCAGACGATTACGCCAATCTCCATGAGGCACTTGCGGGTCTCGGCGCGCGCGTGGTTTCCTTGCCGCGCGATAAACACGACGAAGCGGTTGCCATCGTAAGCCATGTGCCGCATTTTGTTGCTTCTTCGCTGGTGGAGCTTGCTGTGCGTCATGCCGACGATCAGGAAGCCCTATTCCGCTTGGCTGCTGGCGGGTTTAAGGATTCCACCCGCATCGCTGCAGGCTCTCCGGCTTTGTGGACGGGAATCGCCTTTGATAACCGAGAAGCCATTGTGGAAGGGCTTGATGAGGTGCAATCTATTTTGCGTGGTTATGCAGATGTGTTGCGCGAAGGCGATAAGACCGAGTTCACCAAGCTGCTTGACCGAGCGGCTCAAGCCCGTAGGTCTATTCCCGCCAAATGGGTTCCCGCAACTGAAGATTTGCTGGAAGTGCGCATCCCGCTTACCAATCGTCCTGGCATCATTGCCGAGGTCACTACCATTGCAAGCCAAGTTGGTTGCAACGTGCAGTCTATCGATATTGACCACATCACGTCTTCGAGCGCCGTTCTCGATATGGTACTTACCGACGAAGGCGATATCGGAAAGCTATCCACCCAGCTCATCAAAGCTGGTTTCAGCATTTCCTTCAACCCTCTATCTAAGGAGTAGTGGACGTCATGGGTGATTCAAATATTACACGCATCGAGCCTTTGGGCGCTCCTCTTGATGGAGCCGCCCGCGTTCCTGGTGACAAATCCATATCCCATCGTGCTGTGCTTTTTGCCGCTATGGCAGAAGGAACCTCGCGTTTGACGGGGGTTCTCGATTCCGCCGATGTGCGTTCAACCATTGGCGCGGTTTCCGCTTTGGGCGCAAAGGTTTCTTTGGAACGCCAAATTGACGGCACGTTGGCCGGTGGCGTTACGGGGTGGGGTGCTGAGGGCCCCAAACAACCCGAGGGCCCCATTGACTGCGGGAACTCCGGTACCACCTCGCGACTTCTTATGGGCATTTTGGCTCCATGGAGTATTCGCGTTCAGATTACGGGCGATGAGTCGCTTCAGAAGCGTCCGATGCGTCGTATCATTGCACCTTTGATGAAGATGGGGGCTAGCTTTGAGCCTGAGGCGTGCGAAACCCTGCCGGTAACGGAAATTGGTACACCGAACCTCAAAGCTATCACATACGATTCGCCGATGGCGTCGGCGCAACTGAAAACAGCGGTTCTCTTGGCTGGTTTAGGTGCCAAAGGTACCACCACCATCAACGAGCCCGCTGTTTCGCGCAACCACACGGAATTGATGCTGCCTGAATTTGGCGTAAAGGTGGAGCATGCGTTTCGTCGTGCTTCGGTTGAAGGCCCCGTTGTGCTTTCCGCTTCGGAGGTTGACGTTCCAGGAGATCCTTCATCGGCGGCGTTTCTGATTTGTGCTGCCCTCCTGAAGAAGGGTAGCTCCATTCAGGTTGAGAACGTCAGCCTCAATCCTGGTCGTGTCGGCTTCATTCGCACCCTTGAGCGCATGGGTGCCTCTATTGAGGTGCGTTACCTTACCGCAGAAGGCAAAGAGCCGATAGGCATTATCGAAGCGACGTATACCGACAGGTTGGTAGGTTGCGAAATTCCTTCGCAGCACATCGCCTCAGAGATCGATGAGATTCCTGTTCTGGCGCTGGTTGCGGCTCATGCTGCTGGAATTACAGTTTTCCGCGGGGTTAGTGAGCTTACTAAGAAGGAATCGAATCGCCTTACCGCTATTATTGAAGGCTTGGAAAAGCTGGGTGTGAACGCTTGGGCTGAAAATGATGATCTGTACATCGAGGGTCAGCCTGATTTGCAGGTTCCGCAGGGGCTTGTGTTCGACTCGCGCAAGGATCATCGTCTTGCTATGACTTGGTCTTTGGTCGGGTTGTGCTCCGATACTCCAGTTGACATTATCGATTTCGACAGCGTTTCTGTCAGCTTCCCCACGTTTCTTGAGTGTTTGAAAGGATTGGCGTAGATGATCATAGCGATTGACGGTCCCTCGGGGGCAGGTAAGTCAACCGTTGCAAAGGCTGTAGCGAAAGAGCTGGGCTTCTCCTGCTTGGATACGGGTGCTATGTATCGTGCGGTTGCATGGTGTGCGCTGCATGATGGAGTTTCCTTGGAAGATGCCGAAGCAGTGGGTGCTCTCGCGCACTCCTGCACAATCAGCTTTCGCCATGAGCAGGGAGATCCTGTTCCTCGTCGCGTTTTTGTCGATGGCGTTGAGGTAACTGGAGCTATCCGCACTGCCGAGATAGATCGATCCGTTTCGGCGGTTTCTGCTGTTCCTGCTGTGCGTCAGGCGCTGCTTGATCAGCAG
>OGRA01003420.1_pt1 | contig 12033 bp, 8 predicted proteins | sample 1553351 | NCBI WGS metagenome assembly OGRA01 (sample SAMEA2580056, study PRJEB22360) | human gut metagenome | biome: human gut; feature: human-associated habitat; material: faeces | place: Denmark | collected 2008/2010
GAGCCTCTCTCGATAGAAAAAGGTCTTATGATGTTTGCGGCCTGCATGCCCATTGCGATAGTCGGTTATTTCTCCGCAATAGCTCAGGGCAAGACTGCGGCGGCAGGCGTCAGCATAATAGCCAAGAAGCCCGACCAGAACGGTAAGGCTATAACCATGGCGGCAATGGTCGAGACCTACGCCGTTATCGCCCTGCTCGTCTCGATCCTTTCGATCTTCAGCATCAGCGGACTCAATATCTGATGACCGAAAAAACGGCGCGTATGCGCCGGCGAAAGGGATGAAATGATGAGCGGACTTGACAGAATAATTGAAAAAATAAATGCCGATTCTCTGGCGAGCTGCCGCGAGATTGCGGATCAGGCGCAGAAAAAGGCGCAGGATATCGCGGAGGACGCGAACGCGCACGCCGAAAAGGCTTATTCCGATATTATAGCGGACGCTGAGAAAAAGGCACAGTCGATATTAAATATGTCCGAAGCGAATATAAGCGGCATTGCCCGCAGAGCTGAGCTCTCGGCGAAAGTCGAGGCAGTAGACGCGGCGATAGAGGCGGCTTATGACGCAATGTGCAATATGGGCGCGGACGATTATTTCGCGGCGCTCGAAAAGCTCGCCGTCAGAAACGCCTGCAAGGGCGAGGGGGAGCTGAGGCTCTCGAAAGCCGACCTTGACCGCGTGCCGTCGGGCTTTATTGAAAGAATAAACGCCGAATTGAAAGACGGTTCGGTGAAGCTTGCGGCGCAGGGCGCGGATATCGAAAACGGGTTTATCCTCGTCTACGGCGATATTGAGATAAACTGCACCTTCAGAGCGCTCATAAACGAGCAGAAGGACACCATCCGCGAAAAAGTCTGCGGCGTGATATTTTAAACGGCGGTGAAAAATATGCATGAAAATGAATATGCCTACGCCGTAGCGCGAATCAGAGCGAACGAAGTGAATCTGCTCACTCCCGCCGAGACTGAACAGCTGATATCGGCTGAGAGCTATGAGGCGGCGCTGAGACTGCTTGGCGACAAGGGCTGGCATACCGACGGCGTCGGTCACGACTATGCGCCAATGCTCGAAGAGCATGTGAACGCCGCGTGGCAGCTGCTCAAAGAGAGCGCGCCGGACGCTTCACTTCTCGATGCGCTCGTGATAAACAACGATTTCTTCAATCTCAAAGCGGCGCTCAAGGCGAAGTTCTCCGACCTCGACCCGTCCGACTATGTTGTAAAACCGAGCGTGTGGGATCCGGCGGAGATAATCGGCTGCGTCGAGCGAAACGAGCTCGACTCCCTGCCCGAGTGCATGAGAGATTGCGCGCAGGCAGCTTATGACGCGATAGTCAAGCTCGAGAGCGGCAGACTTGCGGACACCGCGATAGACACGGCGGCGCTGAAAACAAGAAAGCAGTTCGCCGAAAAGAGCGGAAGCACTCTTTTGATGAAAGAAGTTGAGCTCTCGTGCGCTGCCGCCGATATAAAAACGGCGCTGCGCTGCGCTTCGGCAGGCAGAACGGCTCAATATATCAAAAATGCGCTGTGCCCGTGCGAAAGCCTTAATTCAGACGAGCTGATCCACGCGGCGTTCGAGGGTGTTGACGCAGTCGCGGATATGCTCGCGAACACTGAATTGAGCTCCCTTGCGGACAGCCTCAAAGAGGGACTCACGGCTTTTGAAAAGAAGTGCGATGAGCTCTCGGCGCAGCAGATGACCGAAGCCAAATATACGGCGTTCGGCCCGGACCCGCTCGCGGCTTATTATAACGCCGTCGAGACGGAGACGAAAAATGTCAGAGTTATACTCTCGGCGAAGCTCAACGGCTTTTCCGCAGAGACAATAAGAGCGAGAGTGAGGGAAGTCTATGCATAAGATAGCCGTTATGGGCGACAGAGACAGCATCTTCGGCTTTGCGTCCCTCGGAATGCACATCTTCCCCGTCGACGACCCCGCCGAGGCGGCGCCGATGCTCCATAAAATGGCGGAGAGCGGGTATGCGGTGATATTCATCACCGAGGCTCTTGCCTCCGGGCTCGAAAACGAGCTCGAACGCTACCGCACAAGACCTCTGCCCGCGATAGTGCCCATTCCCGGAGTCAAGGGAAACACGGGCATGGGTATGAAGAATGTCAGCAGATCCGTCCAAAAGGCGGTCGGCTCGGACATACTGGACAAATAATGACGCTCAACCGAAAGGCGTGATAACAGATATGACTACAGGAAAGATTTCAAAAATAGCCGGTCCGCTCGTTGTTGCAACGGGCATGCGCGAGGCGAACATGTTCGACGTCGTGCGCGTCAGCGACAGCAAGCTTATCGGCGAGATAATAGAGATGCACGGCGACAGAGCCTCCATTCAGGTCTATGAGGAGACCTCCGGACTCGGCACGGGCGAACCCGTCGAGTCAACGGGCGAGCCGCTGAGCGTCGAGCTCGGCCCCGGACTTATCGAGGGTATTTTCGACGGCATTCAGCGCCCGCTCGAAAAGATACGCGAGCTCGTCGGCAACAGCCTCGTCAGAGGCGTTGAGGTGCCCGCTCTCGACAGGGAGAAGAAGTGGCATTTTGTGCCGAAAGTGAAAGCGGGCGACAAGGTCGTCGGCGGCGATATCCTCGGCACCGTGCAGGAGACCGAGATAGTCGAACACAGAATAATGGTGAAGCCCGGCGTTGTCGGCACTGTCAAATCTATAGCTGAGGGCGATTACACCGTAACCGAGCAGATAGGTTCGATAGAGACCGCGAACGGCGAGGAGCTGCCCGTAACGCTCATGCAGAAATGGCCCGTGCGCCGCGGCAGACCGTTTGAAAAGAAGCTTGCGCCGAATGTTCCGCTCGTCACCGGTCAGCGCGTCGTTGATACGCTGTTCCCGATAGCTAAGGGCGGCGTTGCGGCGATACCCGGCCCGTTCGGAAGCGGCAAGACCGTCACCCAGCATCAGCTTGCAAAGTGGGCTGAGGCGGATATAGTCGTCTACATCGGCTGCGGCGAGCGCGGCAATGAGATGACCGACGTCTTGAATGAGTTCCCCGAGCTTATCGATCCGCATACCGGAAAGTCGCTCATGGAGCGCACCGTGCTTATAGCAAACACTTCGGATATGCCCGTCGCCGCGCGTGAAGCGTCGATATACACGGGCATCACGATAGCGGAATATTTCAGAGACATGGGCTATTCCGTCGCCCTCATGGCGGACTCTACCTCCCGCTGGGCGGAGGCTCTGCGCGAGATGTCCGGCAGACTTGAAGAGATGCCCGGCGAGGAGGGCTACCCCGCTTATCTCGGCAGCAGACTTGCCCAGTTCTATGAGCGTGCGGGACGCGTTATTTCCCTCGGCTCGGACGGACGCGAGGGCGCGCTCTCGGTCATAGGCGCTGTTTCGCCTCCCGGCGGCGATATTTCGGAGCCCGTCTCCCAGGCGACACTCAGAATAGTAAAGGTCTTCTGGGGACTCGACTCGGCGCTCGCATATAAGCGCCACTTCCCGGCGATAAACTGGCTGACGAGCTATTCCCTCTATGCCGACTCGCTCGGAAGCTGGTTCAACGAGAATGTCTCGGATGAGTGGACCACGCTTCGCGCAAGGCTCATGGCTCTGCTTTCAGATGAAGCTTCGCTCGATGAAATAGTTAAGCTCGTCGGTATGGACGCCCTCTCTCCGACTGACAGACTCAAGATGGAGACTGCCCGCTCAATACGCGAGGACTTCCTGCATCAGCTCGCTTTCCACGAGGTGGACACATATTCGTCCCTGCGCAAGCAGTATCTGATGATGAAGCTCGTCCTGCGCTTCTATGACGGTTCTCTCGATGCGCTCAAAAAGGGCGCGGATATTGAAAAACTCGTCTCGATACCCTCGAGAGAGAGCATCGGACGCTTCAAATATGTCCCTGAAAAGGACATTGAGGACACATATAAAACAGTCTGCGCGGCGATAGATTCCGAGATAAAAGCCGTTGTTGACGCAAGGGAGGATTACTGATGCCTAAAGAATACAGAACTATTCAGGAGGTTTCGGGACCTCTTATGCTCGTGCGCGAGGTCGAGGGAGTTAAGTATAACGAGCTCGGCGAAATTGAGCTTGCAAACGGCGAGACCCGCCGCGGCCGCGTGCTCGAAATAGACGGCACGAACGCACTTGTTCAGCTGTTTGAAAATTCCGCTGGAATCAACCTCGCCAACAGCAAGGTGCGCTTCTCCGGCAGGCAGATGGAGCTCGGCGTTTCGCCCGATATGCTCGGCCGCGTCTTTGACGGACTCGGCAGACCCATAGACGGCGGCCCCGAGATAATCCCCGAGAAGAGAATGGATGTCAACGGCCTGCCGATGAATCCGGCAGCCAGAAGCTATCCCCAGGAGTTCATCCAGACCGGTATCTCCGCTATAGACGGACTGAATACCCTCGTCAGAGGTCAGAAACTGCCGATATTCTCGGCATCCGGTCTGCCCCACGCAAACCTCGCGGCGCAGATAGCGCGTCAGGCAAAGGTGCTCGGCGATAACGAGCAGTTCGCCGTTGTCTTTGCGGCAATGGGTATAACCTTCGAGGAGTCGAACTACTTTGTCGAGAGCTTCAGAAGCACCGGCGCGCTCGACAGAACCGTTATGTTCTCGAACCTCGCAAACGACCCCGCCATCGAGCGTATCGCAACGCCCAAGATGGCTTTGACCGCCGCGGAATATCTCGCGTTTGACCGCGGAATGCATGTCCTTGTTATATTGACTGATATCACGAACTACGCGGACGCTCTGCGTGAAGTTTCGGCGGCGCGAAAGGAAGTCCCCGGCCGCCGCGGATATCCCGGATATATGTACACCGACCTTGCTTCGATATACGAGCGCGCAGGCAGGCAGAAGGGCAAGCCCGGCAGCATAACGATGATTCCGATCCTCACCATGCCCGAGGACGATAAGACCCATCCCATTCCCGACCTCACGGGCTATATCACCGAGGGTCAGATAATCCTCAGCCGTGAGCTTTACAGAAAGAGCATCAACCCGCCCATCGACGTTCTGCCGTCCCTGTCCCGACTTAAAGATAAGGGTATCGGCGAGGGCAAGACGAGAGCCGACCACTCGAACACGATGAACCAGCTGTTCTCCGCATATGCGCGCGGTAAAGACGCCAAGGAGCTTATGGTCGTCCTCGGCGAAGACGCGCTGACGGATATGGATAAGCTCTATGCAAAGTTTGCGGACGAATTCGAGAAAGAATATGTTTCGCAGGGCTTCGACACCGACAGAAGCATCGAAGAGACGCTCAACATCGGCTGGAAGCTGCTCTCGATTCTTCCGCGCAGCGAGCTCAAGCGTGTCAGTGACGAGTTCCTCGACAAGTATTACGGCAAGTTCTGAATCCATATGGGAAGAAGTGATAGACTATGGCGGTAATGAACGTGAACCCCACGCGAATGGAGCTGACGAACCTCAAGCGCAAGCTCTCGACTGCGCGCAGGGGACACAAGCTGCTCAAAGACAAGCGCGATGAGCTCATGCGCCGCTTCCTCGATCTCGTAAAAGAGAATAAGGCTCTTCGCATCCGTGTGGAAGAGGGGATAAAGCAGGCGAATGTCAACATGGAGATAGCGAGAAGCGCCATGAATGACAAGAGCCTGAGCGTCGCGATGATGCTCCCCACGCAGGAGATGAGCCTCGAAAGCTCGGAGAAAAATGTGATGAGCGTTATGATCCCGGCTTTCGATGTTCAGTATAAAACTGCTGATAAGAACGATATTTATTCATACGGAACGGCGTTCACCTCGGCGGAGCTTGACAATGCGGTCAGCGCACTTTCGGAGATAATGCCCGATATGCTCAGACTCGCAGAGGTCGAGAAATCGTGCCAGTTGCTCGCGGGCGAGATAGAAAAAACGCGCCGCAGAGTCAACGCCCTTGAGCATGTTATGATCCCTCAGTATGAGGAGACGATAAAGTATATCTCGATGAAGCTCGACGAAAACGAGCGCAGCACAACAACGCGCCTGATGAAGGTCAAGGATATGATGCTTGAACAGGCGCATCACTACGACGACCCGTTCGGAATGGAAGCGTGAAAAGCACAATTTTGTTGACAAACATCGGATAATACAATATAATAATAACCGCCGGAAAAGCCTCCGGCGGTCATTATTAATATGCGGGCGTGGCGAAATCGGCAGACGCAAGGGACTTAAAATCCCTCGGTGGTGACACCGTACCGGTTCAAGTCCGGTCGCCCGCACCATGAAAAAAGCATTTGCGGTTGCAAATGCTTTTTTCAGTGAAATTCGTTCCTTTGGAACGAGTGAAATATCTTCGATGTGAAATATTGCTTTGCAAATGTGAAATACGCCTGCGGCGCGTGGAGAACGAATTTTATTTCACATTGCTTCGCAAATGTGAAATACGTCTGCGGCGTGTGAAATCGCTGCGGCGGTGAGGCTTTGTTTCACATTCACTTGATGCGAAGCATCAAATTTCACAATTTGCAGAGCAAATTATTTCACTGTGAGCGAAGCGAACAGCAACATTTCGGAGCGCAAGCGACATCATCGGGCGCACAGCGTCGGCGTCATTGAACAATGTTCGGATTTAGGATATACTGTCTATATAAACAGGTGATACGAATATAAAAGAAAAATAAACTTGCAGAATTATCTGTGACCTTCTCCGTTCAGATTATTAAACTTGTAAAAGGCCTGAAATAAAAGCACGAAACCGTGATTTCCAATCGGTTCGGCCGTTCCGGTATCTATTTCGGCGCGAACACCCGGAAGTCGGAGCCGATAGGGGAGTAATGCGTCCTAAAAGGCAGCGTCAATGCTTTAAATTGAAATTCTGACATGTTTTATCCCGATGCGGTTATGCACTGCATCGGGATTTTTCGCGCAATAATTTGTATTTTTCCGCCGCCAAACAAAAATCGAGCGGCCGCCGAAGCGACCGCTCTTTTCAGTGTGCAGAAAGATTAGCTTTCTTCTCTCTTCTTTTTCTTGCTGACAACAGTGCCTATCGCAGCACCGCCGCCGATTACCAGAGCTGCAGCCCAGAGGAGTACGTTAGTCGTATCACCTGTGTCGGGTACATCGGTTGCGCCGGGCTTGTCAGACGTGCCGGGCTTGTCGGGTGTACCGGGCTTATCGGGTGTACCGGGCTTGTCGGGTGTGCCGGGCTTGTCGGGTGTACCGGGCTTGTCGGGTGTGCCGGGCTTGTCGGGTGTGCCGGGCTTGTCGGGTGTACCGGGCTTATCGGGTGTACCGGGCTTATCGGGTGTATCGGGCTTGTCGCCCTCGGTGCCGTCGGACTCGAATATGGCTTCGAGTATAACGTTCTCTGCGGGCATTTCGAAGGTGGCAATGCTCTTGTTCTCTAACTCAACGCCGCCCTTGACGACCTTCCACTCCTTGAACTTGTAGCCGGGCTTCGCAATGGCAACGACCGTTACCTTTGTGCCTGCCTCGGAGTAAGGCGGATATGCAACGCCTACGCCGTTTCCGTCAGTCTTGACCAATACGAAATGTATGTCGCGCTTAACGTTCATGTCGTCATCGTTCGGAGCGTCCTTGATTTCCGCAAAGATAGCCTTAACGGTGACATCCTCATCGGGCATAACGAACTTGTTGTCCTTTATCTCGACATTGCCTCTGATGATCTGCCACTCCTTGAAGTAGTAGCCGTCATTGCCCTTGGCGGTGAGAACTATCTCGGTGCCTGCGATAGCATCGGTTGCGGATGCGGAAGCGGTGCCGTTCTTATCAGTCAGAACAACGATCTTGTGCTCTGCGGCGAATATGGCCTTAACTTCAACATCCTCGTCGGGCATTATGAACTTGTTGTCCTTTATTTCTACGTTGCCCTTTATGACCTGCCACTCCTTGAAGGCATAGCCTTCCTTGGGGGTAGCGGTGAGGGTTATCTCTTCGCCGTTAAGAGCCTTTTCCTTGTCGGCGGAAGCGGTGCCGTTGCCGTCGGTTGTAACCTTGATTGAGCTCTCCTTGACGAAGATAACTCTGATAACAACATCTCTGTCGGGCATGATGAACTTGTCGCTCGCTATAGTGACCTTGTCGACGCCTTCTTCAACGACCTCTTCCCAACCGTAGAAGATCCAGCCGCTGTCGGGCTCTGCATGAAGGGTTATCTCCGTGCCCGCAACAGCGGTCTTGGGAACGGAATAGGTCTTGCCCTTGCCAACGGGGATTATCGTGATGCTGTGCTCCTCGGGGATTACCTCGGGGATTGCCTCGAAGATTGCCTTGACTTCAACGTCCTCGTCGGGCATGACAAACTTGTTGTCCGTTATCTCTATGCCGCCTTTTATGACCTGCCACTCCTTGAAGCGGAAGCCCTCGTTGGCTTCTGCGGTAAGGGCGATTTCCGTGCCTGCGAAAGCGGTTTCCGCGGATGCGGTTGCAGTGCCGTTTTCGGTTGTAACGGTGATTGCGTGTGCAACGGGATCAACTTCGGGTTGATCGGGATCTGCGGAGACTGTGAAAACCAGTCCGAACAGCATGAGGCAGCAAAGCAGCATGCTTAAAATTCGTTTTTTCATTTTTTTTGTTCCTCCGATTTGTATTTTAGTTTTTCCCTCCTTTTGTTCTGCGGAAGGATTTTTTTTGCTCCGGCAGAAGCCGGTCTGACCTATGAGCTTTTACAGACCATATATCACCGCCCTTTTAAAACGCAAAAAACCGGGGACAGCGCAAAAATAGCCTGTCTCCGGTATAGTTCTGTTTATTTTGTTATGCAAAAAGACCTGTTGCTGCAGCAAAAGGGCAGAACGATTCACTCGGCTCTCGCCGAGGAAAATATCCGTCCTGCCGTAGTCTGTCATTGCAAGATCCTCCGTCCGTTTTTTTGGGTACCGCAACCCGCGGGGTAGGGGGGTGTCGAATGAAGCAGATTATACTTTTGGTGTTTTCCAAGATATATTATACCATCTGTAACAGAAAAGCGCAAGTATTTTTGCGGATTATGTATATTATTCCATATAATATTCGCGTGCAAAAAAATCGACATAAAGCAGATACTTTTATCTGCAAAGAGCGACGGCGCAGTTAAAGTTGAGCTTGAAAGATGCGCGGACAGCCTCGCAAAGGCGGTCACGAATGCCGCCACGGTCATTGCGCCGGACAGCGTCGTGGCGTTCGGCTATATGTTTGAGAACGATATATTTGACCTTTTCGCGAAGCGGTGCGCGCAGTATTATTCCGGCTTCGACTGTCGCAGTCTCGCGCCCGGGCGCGTCCGCGTCGATACCGACGCTCGACGAAGTAAAGAAATTTCTCGAAGAGCGCGGCGAGAGCCTGCTGTGAAGCTTTGATAATATGTCCGGAATGCTTAGGTGTTCCGGATTTTTTATATTTTGACATCGGTGGTATAATAATATTCGGAGCGCACCGCGCTATCAAACAAAAAGGCGGAAGCCTATGACAAAACTCAGCTCAAAAACAAAAGGTGTTTTCTATATAATTTTGGCGGCGTTCGGCTTTTCGCTGATGTCGATGTTTATCAAGCTCGCGGGAGATCTGCCCTCGTTTCAAAAGGCGTTTTTCAGGAATTTTATCGCGCTGATTTTTATTTTTATCATGATGCTGCGCGATAAAACAGGATTCGTGCCCGCGAAAAAGAATATCCCCGATCTTTTCGGGCGCTGCTTTTTCGGCACTCTCGGCATGCTGTGCAATTTCTACGCGATAGGTAAACTCAACCTGTCGGACGCGAATATGCTCAACAAACTCTCGCCGTTTTTTGCGATAATATTCTCTGTAATTCTGCTCAAAGAGCGCCCGAGCATAGTTCAGATAGCGGGCGTGTGCGTTGCGTTCGCGGGCAGCATGTGCATCATAAAGCCGGGGTTTGACAATCCCGAAGTGCTCGCGGCCGTCGCGGGGCTTCTCGGCGGAGCGGGTGCGGGAATAGCCTATACTTTCGTGCGCCGCCTCGGCTCAAGAAAAGAGGACAGCAAGCGTATAATCTTCTGGTTCTCCGCGTTTTCGTGCGCGCTGTGCCTGCCGTTTATGATAGCAGGGTACAAGCATATGAGCGCTATGCAGCTTATTTATCTCGTCCTCGCGGGGACTTTCGCCTGCGTCGGTCAGATAGGAATAACTCGGGCGTATATCTGCGCGCCGGCGAAGGAGATTTCGGTCTATGACTACACGCAGGTGCTCTTCGCCGCGGCGCTCGGATTTTTCGTCTTCGGCGATGTGCTGGATGTCCTGAGCGTCATAGGCTATGTCCTCATCTGCGGCGCGGGAGTGGGGATGTTCGTATATAACAAGCGCAGAACGGCATAAAAAACAGAGCAGGTCATCGGATATCCGGTGACCTGCTTTTTAAATTTATTCCGAAAATTCTGCAATGACTGCGAGGAAAACTTCTCCGTAGCGCTGGGATTTTGCCTGACCGACTCCGGAGACCTCCATAAATTCCTCCTGCGTTTTCGGCTTGAGGCGGCACATATCGACAAGTGTCGCGTCGGTGAAAACGACATAAGCCGGTATGCTCTGGCGCATGGCGAGACTTTTTCGCAGATCTTTGAGCGCGGCGAGGAGCTTTTCGTCCGCCGGCGGGAGCGGAGCGTCTTTTGCGGCGGCAGCTTTCTTTTTCTGCGGTATCTCGAGCATCATGCGCAGCGTCTCCTGACCCGTCAGAACTCCGCGGCTCTTCGGCGCGAGTTTGAGTATCGGGTATTCGTCGCCCTGTGCTGTCATGTATCCGCTTTCGCAGAGGTGGTCGATGATGTCACGCAGCCGCTTTTCGGGGCAGTCCGCCATTATACCGTAGGTCGATTGTCTGCTCAGCCCGGCGGATATCAGCCGCTCGTTTTTGCTCCCGCGCAGGACATCGCAAATTACTTTTTTGCCGTATCGCTGACCCGTCCGTGCGACGCATGACATTATCTTCTGCGCGTCAACCGTGATATCCGTGTTCTCGTGATTCGAGAGGCAGTTGGAGCACTTTTCGCACCGCTCGGGGCCATTGTCGCCGAAATATTCGAGTATGAATTTACGCAGGCACTTGTGCGTCGTGCAGTAAAAAGTCATCTGCTTGAGCCGCTCTCTGTCGCGCCGTCTGACCTCTTCCTGCTCGTCCTCGGTGAGGTCGGGGTTCGGCTCGGAGTTGTTTATTAAGAACTGATTCGTCCGCACATCCTTTGCGCTGTAGAGCAGAATACAGTCCGCACTCCTGCCGTCGCGCCCGGCGCGTCCTGCCTCCTGATAGTAGCTCTCCATATCCTTCGGCATGTTGTAGTGGATGACGAACGAGACATTCGATTTGTCGATCCCCATGCCGAAGGCGTTTGTGGCGACCATTATCGCCGCTCGGTCATAGACAAAATCGTCTTGGTTGCGCCTGCGTTCATTTTCATCAAGCCCCGCATGGTAGCGGGTAGCGGCGAATCCGTTTTTTTGAAGCAGTTCGCACACTTCCTCGACCGCCTTGCGCGTCGAGCAATAAACTATGCCGGATTCATTCTTGCGCTCTTTTATCAGCTTCATCAGCTCGATCGATTTGTTCTTCGGCTGCATGACGGAAAAGAACAGGTTCGGCCTGTCGAAGCCCGTTGTGACAACGAGCGGGGAGACGAGCCTGAGCAGCGTTTTTATATCATCTCTGACGGCTCCCGTGGCGGTAGCGGTAAATGCGCCGACAACGGGACGGGAGTTAAGAGCGTCGATAAAATCGGGTATTTTCAGATAGCTCGGGCGAAAATCCTGACCCCATTGCGAGACGCAGTGCGCCTCGTCGACCGCGACCATGGATATATTGAGATTGCGGCATATTCCGAGAAAAGCGGGCGCGCAGAGCCGCTCCGGTGCGACATAAATTATTTTATATTTGCCGCTCTCCGTGTTTTGCAGCACTTTCAGATACTGCGCGTGGGTCAATGAGCTGTTTATGTATGCGGCGGCGACGCCCGACTGAACGAGCGCGCTGACTTGATCTTTCATCAGAGAGATGAGCGGGGAGACGACAATAGTGATGCCGTCAAACATGAGTGCGGGCACCTGATAGCATATCGACTTCCCGGCGCCCGTGGGCATGATGCCGAGAACATC
>OGRA01003444.1_pt1 | contig 11943 bp, 9 predicted proteins | sample 1553351 | NCBI WGS metagenome assembly OGRA01 (sample SAMEA2580056, study PRJEB22360) | human gut metagenome | biome: human gut; feature: human-associated habitat; material: faeces | place: Denmark | collected 2008/2010
TTGGAACCATATAAACAACTGTACTACAATATTTTAATTTATAGAACTCCTCTTATTTGAATATATCCGATATTGCCGCCATATTAAGCGAATTCCCTCGCTTCGATTTTATCCTGTTTGATGCCTGTTTCGGACAGACGGTAGAGGTGGCTTACGAACTGCGCAATTGCACAGATTATGTAATCGGTTCACCTACGGAAATACCGGGACCCGGCGCACCTTATGAGTCGGTTGTGCCGGCTATGTTCAAGGGAACCAATGTGGGTGTGGAGATAGGAAAAGCGTATTATGAACCTTATGAGAAGTTGTATACCGGAGTTAGTCCCTCTATGACGTGGACAGGCGGGGTTGCTATTTCCGTTATAGATTGTGCGGCTTTGGATGAGTTGGCTTCTGTGACGAAACAAACAATAGCGAAGAATGAACTGAATGTCGGCGAGATCTATAATTATGACCTGCGAAGCAAGTACAGTAAAAACTATGTGGGATATTATGATATGAAACAGTTGATGGAACGCCTGTCTTCTGATGTAACGGCATGGACTTCTGCCGCCGATAAAGCAATTGTCTATTGGAGAGCTACCCCCAAGAACTATTCGGGTATGATACACGCGATGTTTCCTGTTCCCCAAGAAACGACTTGCGGCGTAACTCATTACATTCCAATGGAAAGCGCTCCAGCCGCTATGGCCGCATACCGTTCTACCGCTTGGTATACCGCTGCCGGTCTTGATAAGATAGGGTGGTAATACACTCCCTGTTTTGTTCGCCTTGTAGAAGTAGTTGCCGCATCTTCCGATATGCTCCATAACAGCGTGACGGATGGAATTCATTTTTTTATCCTTTTGTGCACTACTCAATCTATAAATACCTATATTTGACCCGTTATTGTAACCTTAAAAGCAACTGCTGATGTCCTTGTTTGTTTCACTGACACTGGATATGGATGATGAAACTCTTTTCGCCAAGGTAGAGCGGGGAGATGTGGAAGCATTCACTGTGGTCTATAATAAGTACCACAAACTGCTTTATGTGCTGGCCTATCGCTACCTGATGGACAAGGCTATGGCGGAGGATGCGGTGCAGCATGTCTTTACGCGTTTCTGGGAGTTCCGTTCGGAACTTCGCGTAGGCATCAGCCTGAAGAATTACCTCGTGACGATGACGAAGAATCATATTCTGAACGTAATTCGTAATGAGAACAATGCAATTGCCAAGAATTATGAGATAGCGCAGAGCATCCCCGAGTATGAAGATACACTGATAGAGAATCTGGAGAAGAAAGAAATGATGTCGCTGTTCTATAAGGCCTTGGACAAGTTGCCGCCCCAAAAGCGTGAAATCTGCCTGATGAAAGTGCGCGACGAACTTACCAACCCGGAAATAGCCGAACGTATGCAGCTCTCCGTCAATACAATCAAAACCCATTACTCGGAGGCGTTGAAACTGTTGCGTGCACATCTGCATAAATTGCTAATATTTGTTACATATCTCACCCTGTTGAAGTATTTAAGTGTCCTTTTTATACTATGGATAATAAGATGATGAATAAACCCACCGAAGAACAGATACGGGAAGTACTTGCCGGAACATCTACTCCTGAAACAGCCCGTCTCGTGGCGCAATGGTTTGCTACGGATGAAGGAACGGACTATTTGTCCCGAAGCATGGATTGCGACGTGGAGCAGGTGAAACTTGGTTATGAAGAACTTTACGTGGACCACGAGATAGCGTCAGATGAGTTGTTTGCCCGCATCCGCAGGAATATCCGTAGGAAGCGTGTCCGCCGGATAGTTTTCCGGGTGGCTGCGGTATTGATACCGTTTGTTGTGCTGGCAGGCTTGGTTGTGCAGTTGGACAAGCGGGTGGACTTGTTTGGCGGCTCCGGCTACGAAGAAATCTATGTGGCGAAGGGCGAGCGTCTGCAAATGATGTTTCAGGACGGTACACGCGTATATATCAATTCGGATTCCCGCTTGAAGTATCCCAAGAAGTTTGCTCTTTCCAGTCGTGAGGTCTATTTGGAAGGTGAAGCCTATTTTGTGGTGTCCAAGAATCCTGCCCGTCCTTTCATCGTCAATCTGAACGGGCCCGCCATCCATGTATTGGGAACTTCGTTTGATGTCAATGCCTATCCCGATAATAAGAATATTACCGTATGTCTGGATGAGGGGCATATCAATCTCATGCTTCCTTCGGACAAGAAATATCCGGTGCGGCCCGGTGAAAGGTTGGTTTATAATCGCGACGACGACCGCTGCACCATTTCCCGAAACAGCGACACCCGCTTTTCCTCTTTGTGGAAAACAAATGTGATCGCTTTCAAAGACGCTCCTCTGGCGGAGGTTATCAAAGTGCTGCACCGTTGGTACAATGTAAACTTTAAAGTGGAGAACCAAGACGCTTGGAATGTATATTTCACGCTGACTTCTGAAAATACACTTCTTGAAAAAGTTTTGCGCGATTTGGAGAAGATTGCTCCGCTGCACTTCCGCTATGACGAAGTCGAAAAGGAAGTGACTGTCACCACTAAATAATTTTTTAGAAAAAAGATAGATTTTCTCTCACCCGTTCGGGAGTCTTGTGTGTCTACTTAGTATAAAGAGAATTTTATACTATTGCTAATCTAAAATTAAAGTTATGAAACACAAGATTCTGCTTGTTCTGCTTTTAAGCTCTATGGCTTTGTATCACAGCCACTGCTCAAAAGGTTTCAATGGATTTCCGGCAGGTGAAACTGGCGAAGGTCTTTGATGCCATTACCCAACAGACCGGACTGACGGTGGCATACAGCCGTCCGACGGTGAATCCCGATAAACTTGTAACTGTCCGGGCTGATGAAGAAGAACTTGCCCATGTGCTTGACAGATTACTGGCGGGCATGGGTGTCACTTATGAGATAAGCGGGAAGAAAGTCTACCTGAAAGCAAAAGCCGCTTCGGAAGCCACGCACCAAAGCGGGAAGGTGAAAAAGATTTCCGGCGTAATCGTCGACGAGAAAGGAGAGCCCGTAATAGGTGCGAGCATTGCCGTAAAAGGAACTTCTTTGGGAACGATTACAAATGTTGACGGAGAATATACCTTGATGGGTGTTCCCGAAAAAGCGGAAGTTGTTATCTCATTTATCGGTTATAAAACACGAACTTTCTCGGCCGGAGACAAAGCGCTCGCCAACATAACCCTGAAAGAGGATAGTGAACTGCTGGAAGAAGTGGTGGTCGTGGGCTATGGCGTCCAGAAGAAGAGCGATGTGTCCACTTCCATATCTTCGGTGAAAGCGGAGGATATAGCCAAGACATCTGCTTCGGATTTCCGCCAGGCATTGGCAGGAAAGATGCCGGGTGTACAGGTGACTACTCCAAGCGGTGATCCGGAAGGGAACGTAAGTATCCGCGTGCGTGGCATCAGTACCGTCAATGCCGGTAGCGATCCGCTTTATATCATAGACGGCGTGCCGGTGGAACGTGGCTTTGCCAATCTCAACAACAACGACATTGAGTCGGTAGAAGTGTTGAAAGACGCTTCTTCTGCCGCTATCTATGGTAGCCGCGGTTCCAATGGCGTTATTATTATTACGACCAAACAGGGGCAGTCGGAAAAAGTGAAGATACAGTATGACGGCTATTACGGCATACAGAATGTATCGAAGAAACTTGATATGATGAACGCCTACCAGTTTGCGGAGTTTGCCAAGGACGGTCACGATAATGCCTATCTGGATGCCAATCCGGGAGCTTCGCCCGATGATCCGAATGGCATGCGTCCCAACTCTTGGGAACGTATCCCTACCGAACTGTTTCCTTATCTGAACGGTGACCGCGGACTGACGAACACTGATTGGCAGGATGCCATTTTCCGTACTGCCGGTACGCAAAGCCATAATATCTCTGTTTCAGGACGTGGAAAAACGGTCGGCTATTTCGTATCGGCCAATTATTACGATAAGGAGGGTGTCGTTATCAATTCCGATTTCAAGAAATACAGCATGCGTATGAATCTTGACGGGCAGTATAAGAAATTCAAGTTTGGAGTTAATTTCTCTCCGTCTTATTCAACTTCCAATCGTGTAGATGCATCGGGGGCAGGTGGTGTTGTACAGTCTGCACTGATGATGCCGCCCGTATGGCCTGTGTATAATGCCGACGGAAGCTATAATTATCAGGGAAACGGTTACTGGAGAATCGGGAACGATTATCAGCATAACGCCATATTGAACCCCGTTGCAATGGCAAACCTGCAATCGGATGTTGTGGACCGCATGGCGATTGTCGGAAAGGTATTTGCGGAAATAGAGTTCTTTAAAGGACTGACCTATAACATTTCTTTCGGCGGGGATTATTACGGTTCGCACAACGATACGTATCGCTCGTCGGAGTTGCCGCTGCTGGGACAGAAGTATTATGACACGAAGTCCAATCCCATAGCTTACAGCTCTTCCGGATTCTACTTCAACTGGTTGATAGAAAATAAGGTAAATTACAATACAACCATTAATGAGGATCATTCCCTGAACCTCGTACTGGTGCAGTCTGCACAGAAAGAAACTTATAAGGGTAACAACGTGACGGCTACCGATTTCCCGAACGATTATATCCAGACTATTGGAGGTGGTACGGTGACGAAAGGAAACTCCGACAAGACGCAATGGAGCATAGCATCTTATCTGGCACGCGCCCAGTATAGCTATAAAGGTAAATACATGGCTTCTGCCGCTATACGAGCCGACGGTTCTTCCCGTTTCGGAAAGAATAATCGTTGGGGATATTTCCCGTCAGCTTCTGCTGCATGGAGAATCAGCGGTGAGGATTTCTTTCAGAATGCCAAGGCGCTCTCTTTCATAGACGATCTGAAGATAAGGGCCAGCTACGGTGTTACCGGTAACTTCCAGATAGGCAATTACGATCATCTTTCACTGATGGCGCTCGATAATTACATACTTGGAACAAATAACGGCCAACTCGTTTACGGGTACAAACCCAATACCATTAAAAATGAGGATTTAAGCTGGGAAAAGAATGCGATGGTCAATGCCGGTATCGATGTGCAGATGTTTAAAGGATTGCTCGGCGTCACGGTGGATTATTACAACACCAATACTTCGAACATGCTTCTGAACGTCCCTGTTCCCCATCTGACTGGTTATAGCACAGCCTTGATGAATATTGGCAAGGTGAATAACCGGGGATGGGAAATTGCCTTGACTTCCCAGAAGAACTTCACAAAGGACTTTGGATATTCATTCAATGCCAACTATTCAACCAATACGAACGAGGTGAAGGCTTTGGGGCCCGGTGACGCTCCCATTATCTCTACCGGTAGCGTAGACCATGCCTATTATATCACCAAAGTGGGCGAACCCATCGGCAGCTATTATCTGCTGGTGCAGGACGGCATTTTCTCCAATGAGGAAGAGCTTAAGAAGTATCCCCATTTCAGCAATACCAAGCCGGGAGATTTCCGCTTTGTAGATGTAGATGGTGATGGTGTGATGGATTTGGATAAGGACCGCACGATTGTCGGTAATTATATGCCCGATTTTACGTATGGTTTCGGTGGAAAGGTATGGTATAAGGGGATTGACCTTGACTTTAACTTTCAGGGTGTCTATGGCAATGAAATCTTGAATCTGAACAGGAGGTATATCGACAATATGGAAGGCAATGTGAATGGAACAACGCTTGCTTTGGACCGTTGGAAAAGCGCTGACAATCCGGGAAACGGCCAGGTGAATCGTGCAAACCGCAAATCGAAAGGGTATAACGGAAGAACCTCTACTTGGCATCTGGAAGACGGATCTTACCTGAGATTGCAAAATGTCACTTTAGGATATACACTGCCTCAGCAGCTGACTCGTCATTTCTTTGTTGAGAAGCTGAGGATTTATGTGTCGGGACAGAATCTTTGGACATCCACCGATTATAGCGGATATAATCCGGAAGTTAATGCACGCCCCGGCAACTCACTCTCGCCGGGCGAAGATTATGGAACGTATCCATTGGCAAGAACCTTTTTGTTCGGTTTGAATATAACTCTTTAATTACCTTTCTAAAAGATATGAGATATGAAAAAATATGAACTCTTTCTAATATTGTCAACCGCTTTCCTGTCGGTGTCCTGTACGGATAGTTTTTTTGATTTGGAGCCGAGCAGCAGTGTGCCTACGGACAAAGTTTATAAAACGGCCGAAGATTTCAATGTAGCGGTCATCGGATGTTACTCAAAACTGCAAACGCAGGTGAACTTTTTTACAGAATGTTGTGAATACCGAAGTGATAACCTGTATTTAAGTGCTCCCACCACCGGTACGCAAGACCGGTACGACATAGACCAGTTTTCCGATAAACCATCGAATGGTATTCTGCAAAATGCCTGGGCTAACTTTAACAATGGTGTATACCGCTGCAATTTAGTGCTGGATAAAATCGACGGGGCGGATTTTAATGAAACGTTGAAAAAACAGTATAAGGCCGAGGCGTTGTTCATACGGGCCCTAACGTATTTTAATATGTATCGCTTGTGGGGTGGAATACCGATGACCGACAAAGTTGTAACTGTTTCCGAGGCTTTAGCTATCGGACGTAGTTCGGAACAGCAGGTTTACGATTTCCTGACCGGTGATCTGAAACAGATAATAGATGATAATATGTTACCTCAGTCGTATACGGGCAATGAAGTGGGACGCGTCACTTTGGGGGCTGCCAAAGCGCTTTTGGGTAAAGTGTATCTCACTTTCCATAAATGGGAGGAAGCGAGGGATATTCTATCTCAGGTTATAGGCAAATACAGTTTGATGGCTTCTCCTGATAAAGTATTCGATGTGGATAATAAGATGAACAACGAGATAATTTTTGCAGTTCGTTTCAATAAGGAATTAGAAGGCGAAGGACATGGCTATTGGTTTTCTATTACAAACCTGGGAGATGATACTAACCAGACGGAGGCTTTGAAGAAATGCTATTCGGACGTTGATGATAAACGTAAGGAATTGATTGAATATACACAAGTGGAGAGCAAGGTCTTTGTGCTGAAGAAATTTAAAGATACAAAGAGTGCCACTTATAACACTGTGGGTAATGATCAAATTGTTCTCCGATATGCTGATGTCCTGCTTATGTATGCGGAGGCTCTAAATGAAATAGAGTACAGCAATTCGCAGACTTCAGATGCAATGAATGCTCTGAATTCGGTTCACATGCGTTCGTGCAGCTCTTCGATACAGATTGCTGACCTTCCTGATAAAGACAGTTTCCGAAAGGCCATTATGTTGGAACGCCAGCGTGAATTTCCCTATGAAGGACACCGGTGGTTCGACCTTGTACGAATGGGTGGAGCCAAAGATGCCATGAAGGCGGAAGGACATGAAATTCAGGATTATCAGTTCCTGTATCCCATTCCCAAGACAGAGCTGGAGCGTGTCAATAATGAAAAGCTCCTTTGGCAAAATCCCGGATATTGATTTCTTGTTAAACTTAAAGAAACAGACCATGAAAAAAGTAATATATAGTTTGTTATTGGTCTTTGCAGCAGTTTTCATTGCATGTGAAGAAGAACTGCCGAAAGCCAATTTTGATTTGTATGAGTTGAAATCCCTCGAAGCGACCGCCGGAGATATGAGTGTGACGCTGGCATGGGAAGACTATGAAAACGCCCGTCCGTCCGAATATCTGGTTGTATGGGATGCCGGAAATGCCGGATCTGATGGCGGACAGATGACAGTGGAAGCTGGTAAAAAGAGTGTGGTTGTTGAGAATCTGGAAAATGATATGACTTACAGCTTTTCCGTACAGCCCCGTTATGCGAACGGGCTGGCCGGTAAGACTTCCGTCAAGAGCACTCCAAAGAATGCACGTTATCCTGTGACCGACCTGTCAGCTACCGCCGGTAGTGAACGGGTGCGGCTGAGTTGGACTAAGCCCAACAGCGAACGTTTCACTAACTATCAGATAACGGTGAATCCGGGTGGTAAGGTGATAACGTTGGATGATACTTCCTTGGAGTTTTATGTAGTAGACGGGTTGGTGAATGATACGGAATACACCTTTAGCATGATAGCTTCTTATCCTACTGGAAATTCCGAAGTCGTTGAGGCTTCTGCTACTCCGGGAAAGTTATCTCCTATTTTGATAGACCAATCCGATAAGACGGAATTGATACTTTGGGAGTCTGCAACGTTTACGCTGAATGATATGTTTTTCATGGGTGGTGATGTTCAGTCGGTAAGCTGGGATTTTGGTGACGGAACAATCTCTACCGAGCTAAGCCCTCAACATGCCTATGGAACTGTTAAAGATAAATATACCGTATCTGTAACTGTGACTTATACAAACGGTACTGCTGATACGGGAAGTATGGATGTTGCAGTGGTGAATTATAAGTGGAATTCGATTAAGCTGCAATCGGGTAACTACACCGGATATGTGAAAGTCTCTAATCCTGTATTCTCTCCGGATGGAAAGACAATGTATATTCCTACTTCCACTCCTAAGAAAGATTTGGGTACAAGTTCCGATGCGGGACACTTGTTTGCTATAGATGTGGCTACGGGAGATTTTAAATGGGTATATGGTATTGATGCGATAACTTATGGTGGCGGTACTTTGGTAGGTGATGACGGAACGATTTTTCAGTGTGTGGAAAGTACAGCCATAAACAATGTGCATGCCATTAATCCAGACGGAACTAAGAAATGGGCTGTAAAATTGGATGGAGCGATAGGGGCATTTCCTGCATTGTCTACTGATGGTGCTGTACTTTATTGTATTACTAATGCTCCTACTTTGTATGCGTTGAATATTGTTGACGGTTCTGTTAAGTGGAAATCTAAAATTTTGGATAGTAGTGGAAAGGGATGTGCTGTAGCCGTAGATAAAAATGGAAATGTCTATGCTGGGACTTATGCAGCCATTTATTCTTTCACTTCATCTGGAAATGATCGTTGGAACGGAAAAAAGGTGGCTTTTAAAATAACAGAACGCGGTGCGTTTGCACTGAATGGTGAGCATTTATATGCTGCTACTATCGAAAAAGGGTTGATTGCGGTAGATATGGTAACAGGAGATAATATTTGGGCTTATTCAAATACCGGAGGTAATGCTTATTTCCCGATAGTAGGTAAGGACGGAGTTATTTACTTTACAGAAAAAGGAAAGACTGGCAATGCATTGGTATACGCTGTAAATCCTTCAGGCTCTTTGAAGTGGTCTAAGAATATTGGTTCTGTACTAACTTACAATGGAGCTGCATTAAGTGCTGAGGGACTTTTGTTTCTTGGAAATAGTGGTGGAAAAAAAGTATGGAAGTTAGATATTAATAATAACGGAGATGCAAGCGAGGTACAGAATGTGGGCCTGAATATAATGGCTGGAGTTACTGTAGGAACAGATAAGCGTTTATATTTTGGAACAATTGGAAGTGGAGGTATAGGTTTTGTGAAATCTATTGCGATCGACGCATCTCCTGAATTGTCTTCTTGGAGTATGCGTGGCGGTGATCTTCAAGGTACCAATCGGCAGAAATAAGTATAAATTTAAAGATATAGAAAATCTATGAACAAGATAAGAAAAATACGATATATCCTTTGCTGTTTGTTGGCAGTGGGGATTATGGGGTGCAGTGACGATGATAATAATAGCATTGTAACGGGGTATGAAGGAATACTCGATAACCTTGCCGCATCGGTAAATGCAACGTTGCAGGAGTTGTGGAGTACATCTCCCCTGGTTCTTGATGCGAAGCGTACGGATGCAATGGAGAAACTCCAAGATTACGCAGATAAATGCAAGGCCGACTACTTCAGTGTCTTCCTTTCCGGATATGATCAAACAAGCTTAAATATGGCTAAATCCGATTCCATATTGTATTTTTATCGTACAGCGTTTGAACGTGTTCTGGATGGTGTGAAAAGCTCTACCGTAGAAAACGGAACTGCACAAATATGGTTGCTTTACAATATGGGATATATAATAAAGACTCCTTCCGGGTGTTTCGGTATAGATATATCTCATCGTTGGGCCGAGGAGTTCGCTCCTTATCTGGATTTCCTGTGCGTTACGCACAAACATTCTGACCATTATAGTAACAATTTGATTCAGGCTATGTATGATTTGGACAAACCGGTCCTCTCCAATTATTTGCAACCGGTTGCTTCGTATCCATTTTATTCTAAAAAATCCGAGGAGTATACGATTGGCAATTTTAAAATTCGCACATGTATTACCAATCACAATGAAGCGAGCCTAAAAAACTTTGTAACCGTTTTCTATATAGATTGCGGTGACGATGCAGGCGGTTTGACTTTGATACATACAGGAGATTCTAACTTTAAGCCTGTGCAGTATGCTGATATTACCGATGCCAATGACGTCAATCATCATGTCAATGTTTTGATTCCCCGTTATGCTCCCAATGCGTTGACCGAAAATGATATTATCGGTACCGGGACAGGACAAGTGACTCCTGACTATGTATTGCTGTCACATGTTCTTGAACTCTCGCATGCAGATGAGGAAGATTCCCGATGGACTGTGCAGAGTGCTTGGGAACGTGCTTCAAAGATTAATTGTCAACAAACATATGTGCCTATGTGGGGTGAAAAGTTAGTTTGGAAAAATGGTAAATTGAACTGATGAAGAAATATATACTTATGACAGTACTGTCCACTCTTTCATTCATTTGCCATGCGCAACAGTATGAAGTGGGGACAACTACTGCCATCTGGAAAAATCCGGTGGCAGCAGATTTTATGGAAGCGAAAATGCAGGGAGTGCATTATATAGAAGTGGCTCTTAACCAGTGTTATCGGGGAGTGCCGGCAGAAGAAGTGATACCTCGTATCAAACTGATGAAGAGTAGGGTGGATAGTGCCGATATTCAGGTATGGTCTATTCATCTGCCTTTTTCCCGAACCTTGGATATTTCGGTTTTGGATGACTCGCTTCGTGCAAAAAATGTTCGTTTCATGGCGCAGATGATAGAGCAATGCGGACAGTTCAAACCGGCCCGGTTGGTTCTGCATCCAAGTTCAGAACCAATAGCGGATAGTGTTCGTGCCCGGCGTATAGTGAATGCGCAGCGTTCTATTATGTACCTGAAACCATATGCCGATCGTATAGGGGCGCAGTTGTGTATTGAAAATCTGCCGCGTACTTGTTTAGGAAATACGCCTGAAGAACTCTTGGAGATTATTTGCGGTATTCCCGGAGTGAAAGTTTGCTTTGATACGAATCATTATAGCAAAGGTTCTATTGAGCATTTCATGAAGATATTGGGCCGGCATATAGGAACAATCCATGCTTCGGATTTTGACTTAGTAAACGAAAGCCATTGGCTTCCCACACAGGGAAAAATAGATTGGAAGCGTTTTGTAAAAGAGCTGAGAAGCAATGGATATAAGGGAGTATTTATGTACGAGGCTATGAAAGATTGCGACCATAATAAGGCGCGTCCTGTTCCGTCACGTATCTACGAAACTTTTAAAAATATAACAGGCAGTGAGTAGTGAATAGCCGTATAATAAACCGTTAAAAGAAATGTTTTATGAAGAAAGTATATTTGTTTTTATTGTTATGTGTTTGTATCCAGTTGAGCTGGGGGCAGGATAGGGCTACTGAAATCAGAAACACTTTTTTAAGTGGAAATACTTCTCAACTTTTAGTCGTCGCTCATCGTGCCGATTGGCGCAATGCTCCCGAAAACTCTTTGCAAGGTATTCAGAATTGCATTGACATGGGGGTTGATATGGTGGAAATAGATCTGAAGAAAACAAAGGACGGGCATCTTGTCCTGATGCATGATAAACTGATTAACCGTACAATGAACGGAAAAGGACGTCCGGAGGATTATACCTTGGCAGAATTGAAAGCATTAAGGTTGAAAAACGGCGCCGGTTGTAAAACGCGCCATCAAATTCCTACTTTTGAAGAGGTTATGACTTTATGTAAAGGT
>OGRA01003448.1_pt1 | contig 11934 bp, 10 predicted proteins | sample 1553351 | NCBI WGS metagenome assembly OGRA01 (sample SAMEA2580056, study PRJEB22360) | human gut metagenome | biome: human gut; feature: human-associated habitat; material: faeces | place: Denmark | collected 2008/2010
TCGCGGCCCTCAACAAATTCGTCAACATGAAGTCGAACAAGATATACCTTTATTAAATGAAAAAAGCGAATAAGAACACCCCTGCGGAGCAGGAACCCCCCAAAATGCCGCTTACCCGCCGCAACTACGTCCTGCTGGCGATCGGCTTCGCCGTGATCCTGCTGGGCTTCGTGCTGATGGCCGGCGGCGGCAGCGATTCGCCCGACCAGTTCAACTACGCGATGTTCTCATGGCGCCGCATCACGCTGGCCCCGATTCTGGTGATCGGCGGATTCGTGATCGAAATCTACGCCATCCTGAAAAGATACAAATAATTCACGCAACCCAAGGTCCGGCATTCGCCGCGACGACTCATAACCCCGCTTATCCGTAAATGGACACTCTACAAGCCATCCTGCTCGGCATCGTGCAGGGCATCACCGAATTTCTGCCCGTTTCGAGCAGCGGCCACCTCCAGATCGCCAAAGAGCTGCTGGGCGTCGAGCTCGAAGAGAATCTCACCTTCGACGTGGCGCTCCACGCCGCCACCGTCCTGAGCACCATCGTCGTACTCTGGAGCGAAGTGTGGCGTCTCCTGAAGGGTCTCTTCTCGCGCCGTTTCAACGCCGAGCAGGCCTACGTGCTCAAACTCGTGCTCTCGATGATTCCCATCGGCTTCGTCGGCTTCCTGTTCAAGGAGCGGATCAACGCCCTGCTCGACGCCCCCTATATCCTCGTGATCGTGGGCGCCATGCTGCTGCTCACGGCCGCACTGCTGGCTTTCGCCTATTACGCCAAACCCCGCCAGAAGGAGACCATCTCCTACCGCGACGCCTTCATCATCGGCCTTGCGCAGGCCTGCGCCGCCATGCCGGGCCTTTCGCGTTCGGGCACGACCATCGCCACGGGCCTCTTGCTGGGCAACAAAAAAGCCGCCGTGGCGCAATTCTCGTTCCTGATGGTGCTGGCTCCGATTCTGGGCGAGACGCTGCTCGAAGCCGTCAGCGGCGGCCGTGACCCGCCCGGCGTCGCCGCCGGTCCTCTCGCCGCAGGCTTCCTCGCCTCGTTCGTCACGGGCTGTCTGGCCTGCAAATTCATGATCGAAATCGTCAAGCGGGGCAAACTCATCTGGTTCGCGCTCTACTGCGCCGCCGCGGGCCTCGTATCCATCCTAAGCTATATCTGTTAATGAAAGAACCGATCGACCTGCGGGGTCTCAACTTCGAAGAGGGTTATATCGCCGTACTGGACAAGCCCCTGCGCTGGACCTCGACCGATGTGGTCCGCAAAATCAAGTTCACGCTGCGCCGCCTCGGCTACCGGAAAATCAAGGTCGGCCACGCCGGCACGCTCGATCCGCTCGCCACCGGCATCCTGCTGGTCTGCATCGGCCGCGCCACTAAGATGGTCGATGCGCTGCAGGCCGAGGAGAAGGAGTACGTCGCCGACGTGATGCTGGGCGCCACGACCCCAAGCTACGACCTCGAACACCCCGTCGACCGGACCTTCCCCACCGAACATATCACGCGCGAAAAGGTCCTCGAAGCGCTCTCTTCGCTCACGGGCGAGCGGCTTCAGGAGCCCCCTGTTTACTCGGCCAAGAAGATCGACGGCACGCGCGCCTACGAGCTGGCCCGCGCCGGCGAGGAGGTCACGATGCGCAAGGCGACGGTCAACATCTACGAACTGGAACTGCTGGAGTACGACCTGCCGCGCATCCGCATCCGCGTGCGGTGCAGCAAAGGCACCTACATCCGCTCGCTGGCCCACGAAATCGGACAGGCGCTCGAAAGCGGCGCCCACCTGACGTCGCTGCGCCGCACCCGCAGCGGCGGCTTTACGCTCGAAAAAGCCTTTGAATTCGAAGAATTTCTCAAAAAGTTGGAGGAACTTGAAACAAAATAGACTTTTTTGCGTATAGAAAATAATCTGTTTTGTTTTTTAGGACGTAAAAAGAGTATTTTTTCACCATGAAATTATCACAATACGGGTACGAATTCGCCCCCGAAATGCTGGCGAAACATCCGACGGAAAACCGGGACGACTCGCGCCTGATGGTCATCAACCGCGCCAAAGGCACCGTCGAACACCGCATCTTCAAGGATATCATCGAGTATTTCGACGAAAAGGACCTCTTCGTCTTCAACGACACCAAGGTCTTCCCGGCCCGTCTGTACGGCAACAAGGAGAAGACCGGCGCCGAGATCGAAATCTTCCTGCTGCGCGAGCTGAACCGCGAACTGCGCCTGTGGGACGTGCTGGTCGATCCGGCCCGCAAAATCCGCATCGGCAACAAGCTCTACTTCGGCGACGACGACCTGCTGGTCGCCGAGGTGATCGACAACACCACTTCGCGCGGCCGCACGCTGCGTTTCCTCTTCGACGGCTCCTACGAGGAGTTCAAGCAGGCGCTTTTCAATCTGGGCGAGACCCCGCTGCCCAAGTGGGTGCGCGACAAGGTCGAACCGGAGGACGCCGAGCGTTACCAGACGATCTTCGCCCGCCACGAAGGCGCCGTTGCCGCCCCTACGGCCGGCATGCACTTCTCCAAGCACCTGATGAAGCGCATGGAGATCAAGGGCATCGACAAGTCCTTCATCACGCTGCACGTCGGTCTGGGCAACTTCCGCACGGTGGACGTCGAGGACCTCTCGAAACACAAGATGGATTCCGAGCAGTTCTTCGTGACGGACGAAGCCGCCGAAGCGGTCAATTCGGCCAAACGCGACGGACACAAGATCGTCGCCATCGGCACCACCGTCATGCGGACCGTCGAAACGGCCGTCTCGACCAACGGCATGATCAAGCCGATGGAGGGCTGGACCAACAAATTCATCTTCGCGCCCTACGAATTCACGGTGGCCGACGCCATGGTGACCAACTTCCACCTGCCCTACTCCACGCAGCTGATGATGGTTGCGGCTTTCGGCGGCTACGAAACGGTCATGAACGCCTACAAGGTGGCCAAGGAGGAAGGATACCGATTCGGCACTTACGGCGACGCGATGCTCATTCTTTAAGATTTTTTCACTATCTTTGCAAAACAGATAGCGGCCGTTTCCGCCAAGCCCGGACCGCTCCGGCCCCGTCCGGAGCATACAAGGCGGCGAAAACGGAAGTCCAAAGACAAAACACTCGAACCATGGCAAATAAGATTCTGTACGTCTGTCAGGAGATTACCCCGTATCTTCCAGAGACGGAAAGCTCCGGACTTTGCCGCGCTCTCACGCAGGCGATGCAGGAGCGTGGGAATGAAATACGCACGTTCATGCCGCGTTACGGCTGCATCAACGAACGCCGGCACCAGCTCCACGAGGTGATCCGCCTGTCGGGCATGAACCTGATCATCGACGACAACGACCACCAGCTCATCATCAAGGTCGCGTCCATCCCCGCAGCCCGCGTACAGATCTATTTCATCGACAACGACGACTACTTCTCGCGCAAATTCGTGCTGACCGACGAGGAGGGCAAGCCTTTCCCGGACAACGACGAGCGGGCCATCTTCTTCGCCCGCGGCGTGCTGGAGACGGTCAAGAAACTGCGCTGGACCCCGACCGTCGTCCACTGCCACGGCTGGTTTTCGAGCGTGATTCCGGTCTACCTGAAGCGGATTTTCGCCGACGACCCCATCTTCCGCAACGTGAAGATCGTCGTTTCGCTCTACGGCGACGGTTTCCCCGGCGAACTGGACAACGCCTTCGGCAAGAAGATCGCCGGCGAAGGGGTCAAAGATAAAAATCTCGCAATTCTCGACACCCCGTCATACGAAAATCTCTGCCGTTTCGTTATGGAGTATGCCGACGGTGTGATCGCGGCATCCCCGGATGTCGAACCGAAGGTATTGGAGATCGCCCGCGCAAGCGGCAAGCCGATGCTCGAATACCAGTCGCCCGAAGCAGCGGACTTTTTCGATAATTACAACCGATTTTATGAAGCATTGCAATAATTTCCGCCGCATGTTCCGCGCCGCCGCCGTTCTGGCTGCGGTCGCCCTCATGACGTTCGCGGGCTGTACCAAGGTCGACGACACGCTGGGCTCGAACCTCGTGCCGGACAACCAGCAGATGAAGGTGGGCTACACGACGCTCGGCGCCCGGACGCTCGCGGGGAAACTCGATGCGGCCAAATACGTCGAGACGCGTCTGTTCCAGAGCGACTCGCTCAAGGCGTCCAACATCTCCTACGGCTACATGGGCTCGATGCTCAGCGACACGTTCGGACTCCGCACGGCGGGATTCCTGACCCAGTACCTCAACGTCTACAAGGTTAAGGAGGGCTATTTCGGCTACCGCCCGATCTTCGACTCGGCGCAGATCCTGATCACGATCACCAGCTACGGAAACGACACGCTCACGCCGCAGAAGTACAACGTCTACGAAATCAAGAGCAACAAATACCTGACCGAGAAGCCGGTCGCCGCGGGTAAAACCGAGCGCGACACGGTCTTCTACCTCAACTTCGACCCCGTCAAGGAGGGCGTTATCGGCGCGGACGACGAGCCGGTCTTCACTTTCACCTTCCCCGACGGCGAGACGACGGGTCCCGCCACCACGGCGGTCACCATGAACACGACCCCGGCAACCCAGAATTTCATCGACCGCCTGATGCTCCAAAAAGGTTCGGGCACCGCCTACGAAGACGACTACTCGATCTACAGCACCGACAGTCTCAAGCAGTGGGTGGAGGAGTTCAAGGGTCTCTACATCGTTCCGGCCGAAGACCAGAAGGAGAAGGGCAAGGGCAACATCTACGCCACGGAGCTCGAAAGTTCGGGTTTCATGGTCTATGCGCGCAACCGCGTCGAGAGCGACCCGACGCTGATCAAGGATACGATCGACATGGGCTACATATTCTACAATACGAGCATCTCCACGGAGTACGGCAACGTTTCGGTCAATACGATCCGCCGCGACTACGGCATGGCGACCAGCGCTGACGCCAAGTTCGACATCGCCGACGCCAAGGAGGAGGCCGGAAAACCGATCACTGACCACCCGACCTACGACCAGATCTATGTCGAGGGCATGGGCGGCGTGGTAACCGCCATCACGTTCGACAAGCCCTTCTTCGACGCGCTGGAAGCCGAGATCGTCGCAGGCAACGAGGGCGCCCAGAACTTCAAGACGCTCGCCATGACTCAGGTCCGCATGTCGATCTACTTCAAGGGCAGCAATTACGACTGGACGAAGCTGACCGACATGCCGCATATGATCGGGGAGATGGACAAGTCGCAAACCCGTCTGGGCCTTTACACCAACTACAAGACGCTTTCGGCCATTCCCGACTACGCCTATGCCTACGAGCAGAACTACAGCACGACGCTCGCTTACGGCGGCTACATCAACCGCAGCCGCGGCTGCTATGTGATGGACATCACGGGTTACGCCCAGAGTCTGTGGAACAGCTACCGGTCCGCCAAGGAGGAACTCGGAGCGGACGCTCCGTGGGACGAGCTGAAGGAGAAGATCAAGAACCGCACGATCTATCTGGGTCCCGAAGCCTACAGCGTCTATACGACGACGTACAGCGTCCTTCAGGGCATGACGCCCGACGGCGTGACCGAGGAGGACGTTCCGATCAAGATCGACGTCACGTACAACCTGATCAAATAAGAGACAAACAGCCTGAAAAGCGAAACCTAAGTGTGACATACTTAGGTTTTCGCATTTCTGAAAAGTAACATACACGCATGCAGGAAAATTTAGTAATCGTCGAGTCCCCGGCCAAGGCAAAAACCATCGAGAAATTCCTCGGCAAGGACTATGTCGTCAAATCGAGTTTCGGACACATCCGCGACCTCTCGAAAAAGGACTTGGGAATAAACATCGGCGAAGGATTCAAACCCGTCTACGAAATCCCGGCCGACAAGAAAAAGGTGGTGGACGAGCTGACCAAGCTGGCCAAGGACAAAACGGTCTGGCTGGCGTCCGATGAAGACCGCGAAGGAGAAGCCATCGCATGGCACCTGACCGAAGTGTTGGGTCTCCCCGTTGACAAGACCAAGCGTATCGTCTTCCACGAAATCACCAAGCGGGCCATCCTCGAAGCCATCGAGCAGCCCCGCACGGTCAACATGGATCTGGTCAACGCCCAGCAGGCGCGCCGCATCCTCGACCGTCTGGTCGGCTTCGAACTCTCGCCCGTCCTCTGGAAGAAGGTGCGTCCGTCGCTCTCCGCAGGCCGCGTGCAGAGCGTCGCCGTGCGGCTCATCGTCGAGCGCGAACGCGAGATCATCGCCTTCCGTTCTACGCCCTACTTCCGCGTCGTCGCCCAGTTCCATGCCGCCGGCGATCCCGACAAAACGATCTTCAAGGCCGAGCTCTCGTCGCGCTTCGAGACCCGCGAGCAGGCCGAGGAATTCCTCAACACCTGCATCGGAGCCACCTTCACCGTGGCCAAGGCCGAGGAGAAGCCCGCGCAGCGCTTCCCGGCGCCGCCGTTCACCACCTCGACGCTCCAGCAGGAGGCCGGCCGCAAGCTGGGCATGTCCGTCTCGCAGACAATGTCCGTCGCCCAACACCTCTACGAGCAGGGTCTGATCACCTACATGCGTACCGACTCGGTGAACCTCTCCAAACAGGCGCTCGCCCAGTGCAAGGAGGAGATCACCAAGCTCTACGGCGAGAAATACTCGTCGTGGCACAACTACAAGACCAAGACCAAAGGCGCTCAGGAAGCCCACGAGGCCATCCGCCCGTCGTACATCGAGAACCACACCATCGAGGGCACGCCCGCCGAGAAGAAACTCTATGACCTGATCTGGAAGCGTACGGTCGCTTCGCAGATGGTCTGCGCCGAGTTGGACCGCACGACGGTCGTGATCGACATGTCCGGCTCGTCGCAGCAGTTCGTCGCCACGGGCGAAGTGGTCCGTTTCGACGGTTTCCTGCGTCTCTACTCCGAGTCCACCGACGACGATCAGGCCGCCGAGAGCGGCGAGGGCCTGCTGCCCAAGATGACCGCGGGCGACCGGGTCGTTTCGACCCAGATCACCGCGACGGAGCGCTTCACGCAGGCCCCGGCCCGCTATAACGAGGCGTCGCTGGTCAAGCGGCTCGAAGAGCTGGGCATCGGCCGTCCTTCGACCTACGCCCCGACCATCACCACGATCATCAACCGCGGTTATGTGGTCAAACAGAACAAGGAGGGTCAGAAACGCGGCTACGTCCAGCTCACGCTCACGGGCGACAAACTCACCTCGAAGAACCTCACGGAGAACTTCGGCAAGGAGAAGAACCGCCTTTCGCCCACGGACATCGGCATGGTCGTGAACGACTATCTCGAAACGCAGTTCAAGCCCATCATGGACTACAATTTCACGGCCAACGTCGAGAAGGAGTTCGACCGCGTGGCCGACGGCGACATCACTTGGGACACCATGATCCACGACTTCTACGGACCCTTCCACCAGATGGTCGATACGGCCATCGGCACGCAGACCGACAAGAAGAGTCAGGCCCGCATTCTGGGCAACGACCCCAAAACCGGACATGTCGTCAAGGCCCGCATCGGCCGCTACGGCCCGATGGTCGAGATCGAAGGCAACGAAGGCGAAAAGGGACGCTTCGCATCGCTCAAGAAGGGCCAGCTGATCGAGTCGATCACGCTCGAAGAGGCGCTGGAGCTTTTCGCCCTGCCCCGCGACCTCGGCGAGCTGGAGGGCGAGCAGCTCTCGGTCGGCATCGGCAAATACGGACCCTACGTGCGCCACGGCAAGTCGTTCGCCTCGCTTCAGAAGGGCGACGACCCCTACACGCTCACCTACGAGCGCGCCGTGGAGGTCGTGCGCGCCCAGCAGGCTGCCCCAGCCGCAGCCAACACTCCGCTGCGCAGCTTCCCCGAAGATCCCGACATGCTGGTCAAGAACGGCCGTTACGGACCCTATATCGCCTACAAAGGCAAGAACTACCGCCTGCCGAAAGGCGCCAAGCCTGAGACGCTGACGCTCGAAGAGTGCCGGAAGATCGTCTCTTCCTCGAAGAAGTAACCGAACACCAATACCCAAACAGCACAAGCGATGAAAAAATTCCTGCTGACAGCCCTTGCGTTCTGCACCGCCTTCGCGGCTGCAGCGCAGACTCCCGCCGCAACCGAGCCGGAGGGATACCGATTCACCGACGTCAAGCTGATCCCCATGACCCCGGTCAAGGACCAGCACCGCAGCGGCACCTGCTGGTGCTACTCGACCCTCTCGTTCCTCGAAGGCGAGATCCTGCGCGCCGGCGGCCGTCCGGTCCACCTCTCCGAGATGTGGATCGTGCGCCACACGTTCATGGACAAGGCCGTGAAATACGTCCGCATGCACGGCGAGATCAACTTCGCCGAGGGCGGTGCTTCGCACGACGTGACCGAAGGAATCAAGAACCACGGCATCGTACCTCAGGAGGCCTATCCGGGCTTCAACTACGGCACCGAGAAAGCCGATTTCCACGAACTGTCTCTCGTGCTGAAGGCCTACCTCGACGCCGTGATCACAGCCAGCGGCAAATCCTCGGACAAAGCGCTTTCGACGGCATGGAAGCGCGGCTTCGACGCCATCCTCGACGAGTATTTCGGCCGGATGCCCGAAACATTCACCTACGAGGGCAAGGAGTATACGCCCCGGTCGTTCGCCGCATCGCTGCCGATCGACATGGACGACTACATCGACATCACCTCCTTCACGCATCATCCGTTCTACACGCAGTTCATCATCGAGATTCCCGACAACTGGATGTGGGGCACGGTCTACAACCTGCCGCTCGACGAGATGATGACCGTCATCGACAACGCGCTGGCCAACGGCTACCCCGTATCGTGGGGCACCGACGTGAGCGAGAAAGGTTTCAGCCGTACCAAAGCCATCGGCATCATCCCCGAAGCCGACCTTGCGAACATGGACGGCACCGAAGCCGAGCGCTGGGGCAAACTGACCCAGAAGGAGAAGGACGATGCGCTCTATAAGTTCGACAAGCCCGGCAAGGAGCTTAGAATCACGCAGGAGATGCGCCAGCAGGCGTTCGACAACTACGAGACCACCGACGACCACGGCATGGTCATCATGGGCACGGCGACCGATCAGGCCGGCAACCGCTACTTCAAGGTCCAGAATTCGTGGGACGTACGCCCGCCCTACGACGGGTTCTGGTACTTCTCGCGGCCGTTCGTCGAGTACAAGACCACTTCGATCATGGTCAACAAGAACGCACTGCCCAAGGAGACCGCCAAGCGGCTGGGTCTCAAATAGCGGACGGAGCAGTCCCGTAAAACAAGCCGACCGTACGAAACGGCGGAACAATTCAGCGGAGCGCTCCGATACCGCAGTCCGCGGAACAGTTCCGGGCCGGCCGCCGGCAGGCCCGTTCAGCGGGAGCAACCCGGCGGGAACAAACTGCTGAAATCCGGCGCACTTCACCCTGCATCCCGGATGCAATCCAGCCCGCCCCCGCGGAAACCCAAAATAAAAGAGTCCCGGCTTTGCGGCCGGGACTCTTTCGTATATCGAAGTTTTAATTGTTGTCTCAAAAAAGGGGAGCCTTACATCGCTCTCAGTTTGATGCTCTCTCCCAACAGAACCATAGCGGTACGGAACCACGCATTGATCTTCGCCTTCATACTAAATAATTTTAAATAATTCTTAAAATATTTTATCATCTAAGATGCGACAAAGGTAATGCCCGGAAAACAAACTTCCAAACATTTTTATTAATATTTTTTAAGAATTATGTAAATTTTTTGAATAACGATTATCCCTCGATTTCCAGTCCCAGAAGACGCGCCAGCTCCGAAGCCTGCAGCGCACTGACTTTCAAACCTTTCAACTCGAACGATCCGGTATCGCCTACCCGGATTCCGCGAATATCCGAATCGACGAACGAAAGCCCCTTCAACCGTGTCCGACTGAATTCCGCCATCGTAAGGTCGCAGAGCGAGAACTCCACACGTTCGAACCGGCATTCGTCGAATCCGACGCTGTGCATCGTTCCGCCGGCAAAACGGACGCCCCGGAATTTCCCCAGCGTAAAATTGGCGAACTCCATCTTGCAGCGTTCGAAAACGACATGCTGCCACGTCCCCTCCGAAAGGTTGGCGCCGACCAGCTTGCACTCCACGAATTCGACCCGCTGGAAACTGCATCCCGACAAATCGGCGTTCGACAGATCGCAGTTTCGGAACGTGACGTCCGTAAAATGAGAACCCTGCAACACGGGCGCCGGGAAAATGCAACCCGCAAACACCGACGACTGCACCCAGAAATGCTCGCGCATCAGCGGGGGCAGGGGCACGCTGCGGAAAACCGCATCGGACACCTCCTCTGCGGTCTGCAGCAGAGCGGCGTCGGTCTGTTCAACCGGATTCGGCGAAGGTACGGGGCGTGTAATTTCCATGCAGTTCAATAATGATCCGACATCATCGGGTCCGGCAAATTTCCGATCCGGCAACCGGGCCTATCGGGCAATCAGCGTGTCCGGCAATCATCGGGCCGGACAGCAAACGGATCCCACAGTCGGACAAGTCCCACAGTCGGACGGGCCGGCACCGGTCCCCGCAAAGATAGAAATTTATCTCCGTATCGGGAAACCCCGAACGCCCTGAATGTGTCCATTTTGAACTTTGGCGAAAAATTGCTATCTTTAAACCGCCTTCAACCTCACTTTTAATGGAAAAGGGATATAGGATCTTCCTAACTGTCAGCCTGTTGCTGACGATATTTACGACAACGGCCCAAACCACCGACACCTCGAAAGACAATTTTCCTTCGACTCAGGAGGCTCTGTCCCGTATCGGCGCGGCCGAAGCGCGGCCGGGCCGCCAGCCCGCCGACACGGCAGCGCTCACGACGTCCGCCCAGCGCAAGGGCTTCATCCGCCGGATCATCGACTACTACAGCCGCTCGAACGTGGACCGCACGTTCGAGAAAAAGATCGACTGGAGCCTCGCCCCCGGTCCCAACTACTCGTCCGACGTCGGCTTCGGTCTGGGCTTCCTCGTCGCCGGTCTGTACCGTCTCGACCGCACGGACTCGGTGACCGCTCCCTCCAACATCTCGATCTACGGCAACATCACGACCCAAAAATTCCTGCTGCTCCGCTTTTCGGGCGACAACATCTTCCAGCACAACAAACGGCGTCTGAGCTATTCGGGAGCCTTCGTCTACTTTCCGGGCGCATTCTACGGCGTGGGCCACAAGGCCGGAAAAGAGGGTTACGCGCAGGACCTGACCACGACGATGGGCATTTTCCGCATCTCCTACTGCACGTCGCTCGTCGGACGGTTCTACATCGGCGTCAGCGGCGGCATCGACTACACCGGCGCCAAATACAAGTCGAGCGGCATGGGAGAGTACTTCACCGCAATCGACAACCACGAAAAGGAAAAACCCGGCGGTCAAATCGGCGAACTCTACGATTTATATAAGGACAACAAACGTTACGACCCGGAGAAACAGGACCCCTTCTCGAACTTCATCGCCGCCACGGGCGACAAACCGAACGCCTTCAACACCAATCTCGGCATTTTCGCGCAGTACGACACGCGCGACGTGACCTTCAACGCCTCGAAAGGCATCTTCATCAAGGCCGAAGCCAAATGGTATCCCCAGTGGCTGGGCAATACGCGCCGTAACTTCGGGCGTTTCACACTGACGTTCGACTTCTATCAGAAACTCTGGAAAGGCGCCATCTTCGCCTACGATCTCTATGCCGACTGCACGGCGGGCACCCCGTCGTGGCACATGTACGCCAAGCTGGGCGGCATGGAACGCATGCGCGGCTATTACGAGGGGCGTTACCGCGACAAACGGCTCGTCGAGACGCAGATCGAACTGCGGCAGAAAATCTACCGCCGTCACGGCATCGTGGGCTGGATCGGCGGCGGTCAGGTCTGGGGCACCGACAAATTCCGGTGGGACAATACGCTCTACAGTTTCGGCTGCGGCTACCGCTTCGAATTCAAGAACCGCATGAACATCCG
>OGRA01003454.1_pt1 | contig 11921 bp, 15 predicted proteins | sample 1553351 | NCBI WGS metagenome assembly OGRA01 (sample SAMEA2580056, study PRJEB22360) | human gut metagenome | biome: human gut; feature: human-associated habitat; material: faeces | place: Denmark | collected 2008/2010
GGAAAAAGCATTTGCAGAATCTTCATTCAGGTATGCCTTCTCAGCGCCTTCCAGCGAAATGTACAGAACCCCATCGTTCGTTATCGACGCCATGATACCTTCATTCTGTGCGCTTGAAGCATCCCATTGCTCAAGCACGACCACGTCTGAAGGCATCTTCTGAACCACATGAATCTCTGTGATTGCAGATTTTTCAGTTGTGCCCTTATACCACGTTCCGTTCGGAAGAAGTGCCAAAGGGCCTCCTTTGAGCGTGACAGACATAATGGAGTCCGGGGTTACCTCTTGCGTATATTTTGCATACGCCGCAATCTGACTGTGCGGCATCAGCGCGCAAAAGAGGAGGACAACAGCGAGCAGGAGAAATGCCAAAAGACTCCATTTCTTTCTCGTGATATATGATGTCATGGTATCCCCCCTTAATCAATTTGTTCTCCGATGACTGTGGCCTTAACATTGACATCAATCGATTCAGGAAGTGTCATTCCCTCCCAAACGATATAGACATCATACTGATGCTTCTCTTCAGAGCCATATGCAAAGGAAAAGTCATCAGATTCGAACGAAAACTGTGTGCGGTCCTTGTTTACAACAGCTTGGTATACCGTTTTTCCCCCGGCAGTTTTCAAACACAAAGTCGTTTCTTCAGGAAGTTGTGTGACGGAGTTCAAAATCACCTTGTATTTCTCATTTACCTCGCCAACAACCTGATTTTGCATATTCGTAACCGAAAGTGACCCAATTTTGTGCTCACCACTTTGGGTCACAGCAATGTCTTCCTGCGCTTCCGGGTCAACGGAAGCATCGATTGCGAAGGCAGCTACATGAGCACTATCAGCCCCTTCTACGGCTTGTTTGAATGAAGAAAAGGCAGAGCCAACGCAGATACAAAGGCACAAGCAGAATAAAGCAACCAGCGCACAGAGAGATACTTTATTTCTCATTTTCGTCCTCTCCTTGCCTTTTCTCTTCGGGCTGCTCAGGTTCACCGTCTTCTGCCTCATCGGATTCTTCCGGGCTTACATCCGTATCCTCAGGCTCATCGTTTCGTTCATCCTGTTTGATGGAGTCACGGAGTAAAGCCATACCGAAATCATACGCCAGATAGATAAACAGAGCGGTGATGACCAACCAGAATGCTCCCATCCAAGATGTGAGGAAGGACATCGTGGTCCCCAGCCCATCGAATTTGTAGTACAAAGCACCGTGAATGTTTTCGGGTGAAACAAGGTTTTCATCGTTCACGTTGTTGGCGTCGCCCTTCGTCACGAATAAGCCATCTTCCGTGACATCCACAATGCGATGCAGCACCAAATAATTGCCATCCTCAAACAGAACCGCGTCCCCTACCTGATATTCGTCCTGCTCTTTGCAAATTGCAAGGTCGCCGGTATCCAATGTAGGTTCCATGCTTCCGCTCAGAATGCTGACCTGAGAAAAACCGAACACAGTAGGCACGGGCTGATTGAGAACTTTGTATTGGAACAGCATCACAACATTCGCAAGGGCAACGATAGCAACGAACGTGAAGAACAACCCTTCAAATGTTTTCAGTGCATAATAAAGAACTTTCTTTGCGTTTTTCATTTTTTGTCACTACCCCTTTGAACCCAATTTTTACGCTTGACGAACGAGCTGCTGTTCAGAATGCCAATCATGAGTAAAATTGCGACTGCAGATAGGCTTGGTTTAATCAGCTCGACCGAGTCCGACTTTACGACCACCGGAGCGGAGTTCACATCTCTGTCCAGACCGAACACAGTTACATAGAGCTTTTCCTGTGAGGCGCTTGCTCCGATTTCCGTATCGAGTTCATCGCTGCCCGATTCAAATGGCCACCGCCATTCGATTGTCAAATCAAGCTTTCCGCCGCTCGGAATGCTGCCTTGGCTTCTTCGTGCGCCTTCCAGCGCGGTAACACGCAGCCACTCTTGTTCCGAGCCAAGAACATACTCATCTTCGACCTTAACGCGGTATTCCAGAGGTATGTATCCTTCACTCGTATAAACCGACAGCTCGTATTTCATTTCATAGTTCGACGTGTTTTTGACTGAGACGTCGTGCTCCCCTTCTGTTCCCGGCGCTATTTTCTCATCGTTGATCGAATGGCAAAAATATCGACAGGAGTTGACACAACCCAGCCACTTGTATTATTCGACACGATGGTGCTTTTGTGCTGATTGTCCGCCGGAAGCAACAGAACGAACAGTATAAGAAGTACGATTGCCAATAAGCACAATGAAGCGACTGCCGTTTTTCGGGTGTGATTGAAGTGAAATCCTTTGTCACTCACTAATATCCCTCCTGTCCCCCTCCTTTCGTGAGGGAACTTCATATTGGTTCAAATGAAAGCGCCGGGCCAGACCCGGCCAAAAGCCCCGCCCGGAAAAGGGCGGGGCCGCGAATTCAAGCCCTTAGGCTGCCAGAACGATTCTGGTGGAATGGTCGCCCATTGGCCGCTTCTTAGTCCACCTGAGTGAACGTTGCCGCGCAGGTAACTTTGACAGTGGGCGCAGCATTCTGTGCCGCGATACCAAGCGCTGTGTCAGCAGAATCATCGCCGTTGAAATCCCACTTCCAGTGGACGGTCACAGTCTCAGAGCCGTTCTCCATCGCAATAGCCTGTTCAGAGACATCAAGGTCGTTGATATCGTCCTTCCAGTCGGCGCCGTCGAGCGAGAACTTGAGCGGAACATTGCTCGTGTTCTCGATGCTGTAATCGAGAGCATACACCGCATTGACCTCGGAAAGGTTCTCGATTTTCACATCGAACTTGCCGCTCGTGCCCGGAGCAATCAGGTCGGTCTTGACATCCGTTTCAGCGCTGGAGCCGTCGGTGTCCATGATGGTGTTGAACAGGTCGAACGTCATCTGCGCGCTGCCGTCTGTCGGAGTCATGTTGACATCGTTCACCTCAAAGTGCCATTTGGCAACAGAAGCCGTATCGTTGGCCGAAACACTGGTCGTGTATTTCGCCAGCGCGCCGCCGGCAATGCAGGTAACGCCCAGAGCCAGACAAAGCACCAAAGCAACAATCTTACGCTTTTTGTGAGTCTTATTGTTCGTATTCTCCACGTTGTTCAAGGTTCTCATATGTTGTCACGCTTATGTGCTTTACATATGTATTGAACCTCTTCCTCCCTTCGTTATTCATATTTATGGACGCAAACAAATTGGCAGGTAATGACTTATCAGGTGTTTGTTGCAAAAATGAGCATGATTCCCGTAAGAAGTGTAATTGACATCGCAACCACCATTATCTTCTGCATTCTTTCAAGTTGTTTTGCATCTTTCAGAAAAAAGCACAGGCAAATCAGTGCAAAAAAAGAAGCCAGAAAACAAAATGAAAAGACTACTCGAAGAAAAAGAATCAAATCAATCATTTTCTCCTCACCTTCTAAGTCGAAATGGGCGTGGAGTTGGGTACTGATACCCTCACCACTTTACGATTGCATCAATTTTGATGCTTACCCAACCTCGTACATTCAGCTGGAACCAAATGTAGTTGGCAATCTCGCTCTGCACAGTAATCGTTCCAGCTCTTACTGTGAGACGGCATGTTGGGATTTGTTCCGGATACAGAGTTGACTTTTGTGATAAACCGGTTTGCTGTGTTCAAAGCCAATTTCTACTCAAGTCATTCCGTATTCTTTTGCCATGCTGACCCATTTGTTTGAGGCTTTAACGCTCAACGCATTTGTCACCATGATATCAGTGACATGGTTTGCGCTGAACATTAAAGCATATATGGAGCTGGTGGACGGACTCGAACCCCCGACCTGCTGATTACAAGTCAGCTGCTCTACCTGCTGAGCTACACCAGCATGAAAAAATTGTCCCCTCTGGTTTTTCGACTCCTCTTCTCCGCATAAAGAGGTCAAATTGTCTAAAACCACCTTCAGGGGGATTCTGTCATAGGCAGTTATCGTGCCAGAGACATTTTATATTCAGCGGAAAACGCGACCGTAAAATCGGCCGTTGGAAAAATTGAATATTGGAGTCACTGACCGGAATCGAACCGGCACATCCTGCTTGGAAGGCAGGAGTTCTACCATTAAACTACAATGACATATGTGGTCGGGTAAGAGACACGACTTCGCCTCTTGTTCAGTCATTCCCCGCAAACATACCTTCCGTACGCCATATGTTCACGTTCATACCGGCGATTCCTTTGTATTCAAAAGTGCATCCGGTAAAGGACCCGTGGTAGCGGTTACTTTCTTCCCCCGTACCGCCAATCGTCGGGCTTAATCACATGAAAGAACTTTATCTTGAACAGTGAATTTGATATCATTCACGCGCCAACAAATTGGTCGCAATGATAACAAATCTTTCCGGCCGCATCAAAAATGTCATAAGGAATGATGTTCGACCGAATCCTCTTTGGTTCGTTTTTTCCGGTCTCCGCCAGATAAAACTGGTTGATACGTTGACATGTCCGGATAAAGACAAATTTTCGCCATGTATCACCTGAAGTAGCACCTCGATATTCAATCAGCTCATTCCGTAACACTATGGCATATTTTTCAGATTCAGAATTTGGCAATCCTGAAATCAAAACCTGAGAAAAAGTCTTCAGGGGTTCTTCCGGAACACCATTCATCAGAGCAATAATGTACCCTGCCATAATACCTGCGTTATTAAGACGCGCAAGTTTACTTCGTTTTGCAAGTCCTGCGCTGATTCGAATAATATCCTCGTAGTGTCGAATCCATTCATCTTCTTTCGCGATTTGGTCAATACCAAGTCGAGGATAGAGCTTTTTTATCAGATTGACAGGAGCGATGACCTTTCCGTTCACCCATTCAAGTCCCGGCTTACCCATTTGCAGCCGATTGCTTTCTGAACGCTTCAATCCAGAGTCGATGTGAGTGGATTTCACTGCATTCTGTAACACCCACATTTTCACTGATTTGTTTGCCTTTACAATTGCGAGTAGGCGGTGCTGTCCATCAATTATTGTTCCATCTGCAGCAATGGCAATGCCTTGATGCGTAGTGTCCCAGTCATTTGACAAAATGTCTTTTGCAATTGCATCAACATTGTTGTGATTGACTGTACGGTTGTTTAGGTTCAGCTTTAGCCATCGTGAAGCCATCTCTGGAGTAACGTCCATAAGAACATACTTTTGGTCAAAATTGAACCGGCCCATTTAATTTCCCCCTTTAATTCAATTAAGAATCTTTCAGCTGACGGGGGGACTCGAACCCACAAACCGCTGGACACAAAACAGCCGGATGACTTGTTGTACTACGCCAGCAAATATGGCGCCCCGGACGGGATTTGAACCCGTAACATCCAGCGTGACAGGCTGGTGCTCTAACCGATTGAACTACCGGAGCATTTGTGGGAAACGGCTGTACGTATCAGCCGCACATATGGTCAAATCCCAGTCCATATCAATTCCATATCAAAAACGAATGTTTTGTTTGATTCATCGTCTGTCACATTGCAGGTTCGGTCATGGCCATATGGCTGGCCAGTTCTTCCGTGTGCTGCCTCCTGCCCATCACGGAATCAATGGGACCGAAAAGGTGCAGCTCTTGCCTCCGGGTGTCGCAGGTCCTATGGAGGCCCTTCCGGCTTGCACTTCGCCGCTGCAGGGTTCTGGAAATGGTTTTTTCTTCCCCCGTACCATTAGTCACCGGGCATTAGGGTTCCGGTTCACACATGCGCATACGCTTAATCTTGATGATATCCAAGAGAATTCGAACACAACAATACGCGTAAGCAGCGAAAGAGAGTGTGCATAACCAGAAAGCCAAAATGAGGATTGCCCAATCACTGGAAAGTCCCACAAATGTAAAAAACACCGTCGTGATTGTTGCGCAAGCTGTGTTATATACAGCCAGAAGAATGGCTGAAAGGTTAATCCCCATCTGCAGCGCAAACCTCATCTTCGATGTTGAATACAAAATACTGCTTATCCATGAAAGGCATACAACAACCCTAAACGGGATGTTCAGTTCACTTACAAACCCCCATGCATTAAGGTCAGTGAACATCTGCAAGCCAATAACCGAAGCAATCGCCGGAATAAACATCGCTATCCAGTGAAAAAACAGATGTTTGCGTATTGCTCTCTCAGCTTGATTCATCGTTTATCATCCCATCAGGAACTATGTTGTCACCTTGACAGCATCATCAATATCCATCACAGATGTCGCCTTACACGGCTTCCATCTACTCACTCAGCATCGCCAATATTCTGTCATTGAGAAGACAAGTCTGAACGGCCGACCGCGTATTCGACCGCTTCTTGCCTTGGCAAAAGCCCGTAATGCTCAAACGGGATTGATTACCCGCACGTTTCACTCGCCATTCAGAAATTTTTGATTTTTCAAAAAGTCCGTCATTGAGCTACTCCGACTCGTTTCTCGCGTTATACCCGCCGTGTCCGACGGTTCAAGACGTACAGCCTTGGTTGGCATTTCCGCCTGTGTATCCTCAGCTGCCAAACTGAGGGCAGACGGATTATTCCTCCACCGGAGGCGTCTATTGCGGCTGCCACGAGGACGATACATTTTAATGGTGCTGCATGATGCGCTGCAGGCATTGTTGACGGATTCCCGTCTTCTCTCGCTGCGTTTCCGCAGCGTGAAAGCCTCGACTGACGGCTATCGTCGTCAGCTCTGACTTGTCTGCCTGCACCCCGGAGGCGGTGGTATCCGCCTTATGCACCGGGATTGTCATGAATATTGATGATGCTGTCAAGGTGCTTTGAATCATTCCGAATTCCGGTGTGCTACTACGCCAAAGCGTCCACAAGCTTCTAAGGTTGGCAAATGATTGATGTGCTCACGATGCGCGAGCTGTGTAGAAGGTATCACACATCAAACCATCTCACGGTCCTTCCCCGTGCACGCCACATCCGGATATCGGCACTCACGACATAAGTTGTGTCGTTCAATCACGCCTCGGGCAATGCCCTATGTTCATCCGGATGCCGCTGGAGCACCTGCAGCTTCCCTGCCCGCACTTTCCAGCGTATCCCTGCGACGCACTCCTTAGCTGATGGCTGCTTCTAAGCCAACAGTCCGGAATGGCTCATTGCCTATGCGCTTATAAACGGCACGATGGCACTTCAGCGAAGGCTCAGAGCATTCGAAATGATTTTGGGTACGGGAGCTGGAATCGAACCAGCGACCTTCAGCTTATGAGGCTGACGAGCTACCAACTGCTCCATCCCGTATTATATCTATCCGGACGAACCCATTACTTCCGGCATGCCGGTATCAGAATGCGTCTGATTGCGGCATCTTAAACAGTTCGGTTCTGCTTCGTTCGTGATGAAATGAATCATACTCAAAAGCACGTTCGATTTGCTGTCTTGGACCTTCAATGCGCTCTGTGGGTCTCGAACCCACCTCTCTACCTCGTTTTCCTTATCTGATTCGGCCGTTGTCTGATGAATCATTGAGTGACTTCACAGTTTTGTAACGGCAAAGAACAATCCATAAAGGATGGTGATGGCAACGAATAAAATAGCTATGATGGAAGCAATAATTACAGCAAGATTTGAGCCACAGGTTTTATCATCATGTGAGGTTATCTTCTTCGTTACGAAGGTAACCAGCCACATTAAAATAAAGCCAGCAGAAATGAAGCCCATCGTCATGGAGAGTAGAATATTGAACTGTTCCATTCCCGTCATGACAGCAGTGTTCATTGCTATCCCCTTGCGTCACATTCACCATACTTATTCGGTGCTTACACATAACGATTAAGCGGCTATACCCAACATTGCCCAAAAGCGCATTTAGAAAGCACTCGTCTGTTCCGAGTCGTCACCCGAATTCCGTTTTACGCTACTTTTATCGGTGTCATTTCGCAACAAATGAAACATTCGGAGTTTTCTTTTTGGATTTGGCGGGAAATAAAGGATTTGAACCTTTGACCGGACGGTTAACAGCCGTCTGCTCTTCCGGCTGAGCTAATTTCCCGTAAAAACCGTTTGGTGTTGATGACTGGCCTCGAACCAGTGACCACCGCCATATCAGGGCGGGACTCTACCAACTGAGCTACATCAACACATCTACGTTTTCATTGAATCCTCTCGCAACCGCCTTCCCCACACGAGAGATTTTGTTAAAGCGGTTTAATACACATACAAATCTGTCAAAGCCATACGTTTGCATTTATTACACAACCATATGAATACCAAGTGACCGGGCCAGTATGTGTATTATCGTGTTGTATTGAAGCTGGAGGCGGCCCGATGTCATGAAGCAAGGAGTTCCTTGCATGGGTGCGGAGGTGGGAGTCGAACCCACGACCTTCGAGTTATGAACTCGATGAGCTACCATCTGCTCTACTCCGCGTCGTATTGCGAGCGAGCCACATTACTCTCGCATCAGCTTCATCTGGCTGCAAACCATCCACCGACCTTTGCACTTCTCCAACAAAAATCCAAATCTGTATGCCTCAGATTTATCTCTCCGTTGCCAAGAAGTACCGGAAACTCTTGACCTGTCAAAGCCGTCTTTCTCAGTCGCTTTTGTTTAACTTCGTTATCGCACGTTGCAGCGCTTGATTCGCACAAGAGGAGCAAGGAATATGTCCTTGCATTTTTCGTCATTTTTCTGTGTTGCGCTTCACAGTTTCAATAACGTCCCAACTTGATTCATCTGCAGACTTACAATAATTGGACCGCTGTGGAATTCGAATCCACTCGCAGAGCATCAAAGCTCTCAGCACTGCCATTATGCTATTACAGTCCAAGCCAGATTCACAGAACAGGTATCAGAATTGACATCTGCTTCTGTTGCCGCCAAGAAAGGCTTTGTTCGAATAAATCCGAAACAGGCAGCACATCTGTGAAAGACTCAGCGTTGGCGGATTCATTTCACTCTCCGCATTTAGATGCAGCTAATGATGTTGCTGCCTCTTCCCTTTTTCTTTAAGTTACAACGCAAATTTTGCAAGTCTCGATGTAATCAAGCCCTCTTTTCGAGTGATTTTATTATACCAAGATTTTGATATTTCGTCAACATTGATTTTGACTAAAAATAGAGCAGAGAATTGCTTCTCTGCTCTATTTGCCGCTATGCAATTTTACCATTGGACCTTGCGGAACGAAACAGCGCCTTCTTCATCGCCGTCCTTTGCCCGTTTGCTGTTAGCAGTCTCATTCACATTCTCAACGAATCTTATATCTGCTTCCAGACGGTTGTATCTCCTTCTATAACATTGTTTGCACAAACCCTTTGCAACAAATTCAACGTCTGATTTTCCGCATACGGCACATACTCGTTTTTTTGAGGTGTTTTTCTTGCGCCTTGCAACGCGAATTCGCTTTGCTGTAAAGAAATCCGCCTCACAGCTCATGCACCAAAAGTAAATAGGAGATTTTTTGTTCCCACAAATCGGACATATCAGATTGTTTTCCGGAGCGGTCGAATAACTTCCAGCCAACTGTTCAAGAAAGCTCCGAAATTCGGGTTCAACACCGTCTTTCATGTTCCCTTCCGAGTCAAAAAACGTGCAAATCTGGTTCCAGTCAGAATCAGATAAACGACTCCTTTTAGGTTTCTGAATACAGCACATCTTCTTCGCTCCTTTCAAGAATTATATACCATATTTTTGCAATAATGTCAACATTAAAAAGGCCCTTGCTACTGCAAGGGCCTTTGTCAGTTTGACTTACTTTTGTATTTTCGTTTTTGGAATGACCGTTTGAAAGCATTCTGGTGAACTTTGTCTGAAGTGATTTCTTCCGTATCGCCTTCACTGGGAACATCCTTTACGATGCATTGCTGCTCATCTCCATTGTCGGCTCCGCTGACCTCAATGGTATTCGGGTTCTCGGATGTCTCCGATTCGCTCTCGCATTTGTGATGGTTTTTTTCGTTCACCTGTGTGTTATCTTTTTCTCCGGCCTGCACATTGGTTGCTTCGTCTTTTCCGGGCAACTCATTTGGTGTCTCCGCTTCGCTATAGGCATACGAGAAAAATGATAGCTGCTCATTTGGAGATTTGGGGTCATCAGGTTGTAATACTGATGCTTTTCTGGCTTTGGGCGCCTCATCTCCGCTTTTCGGCTCATTTTTTTCGGACTGCTCTGGCGCTCTCTCAGACGCAATAGGTGTTTCAATACCGATTACCTCTGGAGACTGAGTGGGTTCATACCGCTTATCAAACTCATAGATGAATTTCTTGACTTTGCTCCATTCATTGTAATCTTCCGGAATATCATCCGTTTGTACGGAATTGATAATTGTTGGACGCGGTTCAAAGGTGCACATCTTTTCCCAATATTCTTGCTCAGCAAAAGGGATATTGTACCAAACACACCATGCACCGATGATGACCGCACAGATACCGAGAGGCGGAGACAAAAACACAAGATACGCACCGCACAGCAGACTCACGCGCCCAAGGGACTTCATTGTTTTCATCTTCTTTTGAAGCGTATCTTCCATACTTTGTGATAGCGTAACGACATCGGCTTCAGCAGATGAAGGCGGCTTTGAGTCGAGAATAAATGTCTTTCCTTCGACCTTGTAAAGGTATGCCGGAAGAATTTGTTCTTCAGCTATTTCATTGTTTCGGATTTCACGTTCAAACATGTTGCGGAGTACAACGTACTTTTTCATGAACGGGACATCCGCAATGAGCAGCGTATCTCCATTGACATCTGTTTCAATCCGCTTCACGACGATTTCGATGTCCTTATATCGTTTGTACTTCTTCTGCCCGAACTGAACCATCATCCACGGCGGGATAGTTCGGGTAAAAGCCGAACCCCTTGTTTTCCAAAACAGGAAGACCCCGCAAAAACAAAAGAACAGCTTCGTCAGAACAAGAATCAGCTCAGTCATAGTAAATCCCACGCAATGTCGATGTATCAAATGGTTGGGTCTCGTTTTTGCAGAAAAGAAGGTTATGAATTCGTCCTTCAAACCCTACTCCGTAAACCGCACTCTGCTTTTCCGATAAAGTAAGATATATGTCTTTCTTTCCTGCCTCGTCAATGACATTCCCCTGCTCGTCTACCGGAGCGAATCGGAACACAACTGATTTTGTCCCAACAGATTTGCTCGGCATACCGGCAAGCACACGCATTGAGCTTTTTTCCTTAAGGACTGCTGGTACAACAACATATCGGCCGGCTTTATCATTCGCAGCAATCTCACACGCCTCAATGACAAAGTATCCTACAAAAAGCAAAGCTGTAAGGGCTAATATCGGTTGTCTGAAGGATAATGCAGTGATGAAACCCACAATCGTAGCGATGATGGCAACAACAAAGCAGAGAATGAATTTATTTCGGACATACGGATTTGTAAATTGTAAGCGAAACTTTTTCATGGCAGTCAACACATGGTATCACCTATATGAAGGTGATGCATCCATGTGTCGCCTCCTTTCGTCAGATTCATTTTGCATCACTTGAGGATGCTGTGCCCGGAAGAATCTTCCATGGCTTTGAGTTCCATATCATCGAGGGTCATAGAAGAAAGCTTTATCTCATGTTCTACGCCGTTGCTATCCGTGATAACCGCGTAGTATTCGATTTTCATTACGCCTTCTGTGCTGATGACCTGCTGGCCCTTGTCAACCATCTGAAGAACATCATTGAAAAGTCCTCCTCTCTGGTAGGCCAAAAAGCCTGCCGCGCCGACGAGAGACGCTGAGAGCACAACGACCAAGAAAACAGACACAGCCTTTTTGATTTTCTTTTGTTTCGCCGGGTCTTTTTCTTTTTTGGCCTTTTCCTTTTTGACCTTTTCCTTCTTGGCAGCCTTGCTCTTTTCTTTCGATTTGGATTCTTCTTCAGGAGCCGGCAGGTTCAGATTATTGGCAGATTCCGGTTCCGGTTTTGGATTGTCCGGCTGTTCGTCATTATATTGCCTGTCGTCTCTGAGTTCGGGGGCATCGACCTTTGCGTTGGCAGCATCCCTGTCCAGAGTCTCATCGCT
>OGRA01003457.1_pt1 | contig 11913 bp, 8 predicted proteins | sample 1553351 | NCBI WGS metagenome assembly OGRA01 (sample SAMEA2580056, study PRJEB22360) | human gut metagenome | biome: human gut; feature: human-associated habitat; material: faeces | place: Denmark | collected 2008/2010
CCGGTAAATAACGCAAGTACGGCCGGGGCACTTGCCTGTATTTGCGTGACGGATGTCGGTAATGCTTATGTTCAAGTCTTTGATGCAGCCGGGGCTGCATTTGAATATCCCGTGAATACTTCAATACGGGGTTCGGTTCCCGAATTCCGGGTGGCCCCGTATGTCGGCGTGAGCATGGCCCGGCCGGGGAATGGATCCACGGCTTTGTTATATGACGTGGATAACCGTCAGTTTGTGGGATGGAAGTACGGGTATGATGATGATGCCATGCAGACATTGACCCCGTTGCCGGACCCGGAAAACGGTCTGTTCAGTTTCAAGACGGGAATGGAACTGGTGTATATGGAGAGTACCCGTTATTCCAGTGGCCTCGTTTACGCGATTTTCAAAGATAACGCCGGAAAACGTTGCATTTACGGGATCAACATGTCGGGAAACGGTTTTGTCCAAGAGGCGAAATACGAGAATTTGAACGCCCCGGATTTTGACAAAGCGACGAGTTTTGCCTTTCATTCCCAGTTCCCTTATATGTTCTATGCCGTGGACAACAAGGTGTACTTGCATAACTTGGGAACGAACACGACATTCCCGATGGATAATGTCGTGTTGGGAGACAACGAGGAGGTTACGATGTTGAAATTTAATTTGTACAGGCAGTGTTCCTTGGATGATTTGAATAACCAATCGGATGAGTTTATGGCCCGGCAGTACGAGTTGATGGTGGGTTCTTACAATCATTCTGTCTTGGATAATAACGGTGGTAAGCTGGGATTTTACCCGGTGGATGGAGTGAATAACAGCGTGACAAAAAGGACCGAGTACAGTGGTTTCGCGAAAATAAAGGATGTGGTGTATCGTGAACGGCGGTAGGGGGTGAGGATGTTTTTTGGAAAAAACGTATGCTAGATACTGTTTTTACTGGCCCCAAGAGAAAAACTTTTCTTTTTGGGCCAGTCTTGTTTTTGTTATAGAATGTGTTTCCCTCTAATCTGTTTGGTAACCGGGAGAGTGGTATAAATAGAATGCTGAAATGAGGTAATGAAAGGGAAATTATTTTTTGTGGAAAGAACGTTTGTTGATAAGATTATGATTAAAATAAAAATATTTATCTTTGAACTGGACATGAGGAAAAAAGGATCGATGCAAAAAGTATGGATCAAATTGAAAGATTATAGTGGATAAAGAAAAGAGGGACACGTTTGAGTTACTGTATAAGACTCATTATAAGGAATTGTATATTCATGCTTTAAGCTTTGTCCGGGATGACGAAGAAGCGAAAGACATTGTGACAGATGTTTATGAATACGTGTGGAAGAATTTTGACAAATTGGATTCTTCGGTTTCTTTACGTCCTTTTTTATATACCCTAGTTCGTTCTCGTTCACTTGATTTTTTGAGGAAGGAGAAAACCAAAGAGAAGTTTCTAGCCTATAAAAAGACTTTTCCCGAAGAGGAGGAAGAATACGTGGAGTATGAACAGCTCATTGAAAAGGTGATGCGCATTATTGAAAATATGCCCCAACAGACGGCCACTGTGTTAAAAAAATGTTTTATCGAGAGAAAAAAGTATCAAGAGGCGGGGGATGAGTTGGGAATTTCGATCAATACGGTTCGGTGGCATATAACAAAGGCAATCAGTATATTAAGAGAAAAAATGTCAGATATTGAAATGGTGTTGTTATATGCATATTTCCTAAAAAAATAAAAAATTTTGCTTTTTGACTCACATCATTTGCCATGCTTTACGTGTAATGTTAAAATGAACGTGAAGTTATGAAATTCGAGAAAGAAGAAGATCGTTTAAATTTTGTCACTGAGATACTGAATCATCCTGAAATGTTACGGGAAGTTCGGGTGCGGGAATGGTTAGCAGAGCCCCATAATAAGGATTTGTATGAGGAGTGCCGGAGGTATTTGGAAGGAGGCCTTCGACTGACAGTGAGCGAACAGCTGGATGTGGAGGGTGAGTATCAGAACTTTATTCGGAAAATGAAATCCGGAGGTCAGTCTCGACGAATTGCTTGGTTTTCTGTTGCGGCAACTGTGGTTATACTGATTTCCGCTAGTTGGTGGTTACTGGAAAATTCATTGCCGTCGAAAAAGCAAGAGGTGATGCCGGTGGCAGAACACATTGTACCTGGAAGGAATCAAGCCGTATTGATTACAGAATCCGGAGAGGAATTCGTGTTAAATGCATCCCAAGGTGAAAGTCGGGAGGTGGGTGAAGGTGTACGGGTGGAGTATGATAGTTTGAGCGGGATTAATTACAATTTGGCCGAGGGGGGTGTGGTTCGTTATCACACGCTTCGAGTGCCTAAAGGAGCAGAGTATAAGTTGACCTTGAACGATGGAACGGTTGTATGGTTGAATTCAGAATCAGAGTTGCGTTACCCAACTTCTTTTGTGGGTGAAAAACGGGAGGTATTTTTGACAGGAGAAGGTTATTTTTCCGTGGCTTACGATGAGAAGCAGCCTTTTATAGTTGTGTCTTCCGATATTTACACGAAGGTGTATGGGACGGAATTTAATGTACGTTCCTACGGGGATGAGGAGGTACACGTGACTTTAGTACAAGGTCGGGTTTCCGTGAAGAAAACGGAAGGCGGTTCAGAGTATACCTTGAATCCGGGAGAGAATGCCCGCTTTGTCGAGAGTGTGCCGGAGATCACGAAAGTGAACGTGAATCGGTATATTGCTTGGAAGGATGGATATTTCTATTATGAGAATGAATCGATGGAATCTATTATGGATGATTTGAAACGATGGTACGATTTTGATGTCGTGTATGTAGGTAATCGGGTTAAGGACTATCGATTTGAATTGTGGGTAAGCCGGGATAGCGAGATCTCTGTGATTACCGATTTGTTGATGAAAACGAATCGGGTTGGAATAAAGGTGAATGGAAAAACATTAGTTGTTTCTGAAGTAGTAAGATAAATAGTAATCATTTAAATTAATAACCAAAACGATCATTTATGGCAATACTTTTGAGTAAGAAACGTTCCATAGACAGGAACGTTAGTAGGAGAATTGTGAAAATGTTTTTGATACAATTCGTGTTTTGCTTGTGTTTTTTCACAAGTATTGCATCCGGTGTGACACAAAATCGGGTGGTGAACTTGGACTTTGAAAATGTGGAGTTGTCAAAGGCATTGAAAAGTTTGAGTGAAGCGGCTAATTGTAAGTTTGTCTTCAATTATGATGACTTGAACAATTATAAGGTGTCCGCAAAGTTGGAAAATAAGAGCGTGGAGGAGTGTTTGGATATTTTGTTGGCGAGAGTGCCTTTCAAATATAGCCAAGAGGGTGAGTTAATTGTAATTTCCTATAAAAGTAATGACGAGAAGAAGATTTACAAGGTTCGAGGAGTGGTAAAGGATGAGACAGGAATGCCTCTCCCCGGTGTGGCGGTGATTCAGAAAGGTACGACGTTGGGAGCAGCTACCGATGTGGATGGGAGATTCGAGTTCCAATTGACCGAAAAGAATGTTACCTTGGTGTTTTCGTTTGTTGGAATGAAGACGAAAGAGCTGTTGTATGATGGTTCGGACAAGTTACTGGACGTGACAATGGAAGAAGAGGTTGAGATGTTAGGAGAAGTGGTGGCTACTGGTTACCAGACGATTTCTCGAGAACGTTCAACGGGTTCCGTGACTATTTTGAAAGCGGAAGATTTGAGGAAAGTGCAAGGTACGAGTTTGGTTTCCAAGATTGAAGGTTTGACTCCCGGTTTGTCTACTTATGGGGATGAGTTGGAGATTCGGGGAGCATCTTCTTTCGCGGTGAGTTCAACCCCGTTATTAGTGGTAGATGGAATCGTGATGAATCAAGGCTTGAATAGCATTAATCCGGATGACGTGGAAACGATTACTGTGTTGAAAGATGCTGCTGCAACCTCGTTGTATGGAGTACGTGCTTCCAACGGGGTAATTGTTATCACGACGAAAAAAGGCAAAAGTGATAAAGTTAATTTCGATTTGTCTGCCGGTTTTTATATTAATCCGCTCCCTAAATTGAGTTATATGGATTACGCTTCAACAAGCGATATTATTGATTTTGAGCTGGAATTCCTGCTCAACAATGATTTGTATAAACAGAATCCGGGAGATTATTTTGATGATAAGAATCAGACTACGAGTTCAAAGCCATACACACGAATTGAACGTTATTATTACGAGTTGTACAAAGGGAATATGACGCAGGTGCAAGTGGATGAAAAAATCAATGCGATGCGCAAGAATGATTATCGTAAAGAAGCTCGTAAGTTAATGTCCGAAACGGCTCTGACTCAAAATTATAATCTTTCTATTTCAAAAGGAGGGGAGAAATCGAACCTGTATTTCTCGTTACGTTATGAAGACAATGGAAAGTATTTGAAGTCGGATGCAGCTAGTCAATATAGTATTTATTTGAAGAACGAGTTGAATTTGACAGATTGGTTTACATTGACTTATGGGGCAAATACTTATATTGCCAAAATGAAAGAATCCATGTCTGGGATTTCTTATCTGGATGTAATGCCTTATGAGAAGGTGTTGACGGATGAGGGTAATCCCGTTTATCAATATGGGTATAATTTTTACCGTAGCATAGAAATCGATGAAACGGAAGGATTGGAGTTTATGGGATTCAATTTGAACGAGGAGAGGAATAATAATATGCAAAAAACCAATAGCTTGTATGTGCGTTTGTTTACAGATGCCGATTTCAAGTTATGGAAAGGTTTAGATTTAGGGGTGAAATTTCAATATGAACGCAAAAATATAAATATCAAGCAGTTTGACGAGGCAGATTCTTATAAAATGCGAGAATTGGTTAATCGTTATACTTCTGGTTCAGTTGGCAATTTTGTGTATAATTTGCCCCAGGGAGGTCATCTCTCGGAGAATAATCAGAATGAAGAGTATTTTAATTTTCGAGCACAATTGAATTACCAGACTACGATGGGGGAGAAGCACGATTTGACCGTGTTGGCGGGTGCTGAAATTCGTCAGGATGAATGGAATGGAACGATGAGTGAGCGTTATGGTTATGATGACAAAAAATTGACTTATAAGCAGGTGGATTGGGCTACATTGGCTCAAGGGGTTGTCGGTCAGTTGTCAAGTGCTTCTTTGACATTTTCCGAAAGACTTCAAGTAACGAGCACTAAACATCGGTATGTTTCCGCTTATGCTAATGCAGGATATACTTACGATTCTAAATATAGTTTAAATGCGAGTGTGAGGGTGGAACAAGCAGACCTTTTCGGAACGGATCCTAAATATCGTTATCGTCCTTTGTGGTCCGTGGGGGCGAGCTGGTTGATGACCCGGGAATCATTCTTGAATGACATCGCTTGGTTGGATATGTTGAAACTACGTGTAACTTATGGTATTACGGGTAACGTGGATCAATCTTCTTCTCCTTATTTGTTGGGAGCTTACATAACCTCTCCTTACACGCAAAATAGCTTGACATCTATATTGACTCCCCCGAATCCGATGTTGCGTTGGGAAAAAACGTCCACATTGAATATCGGTACAGATTTCGCTTTGTTGGGAAGATTGAAAGGATCGTTGGAGTTTTATCGTCGATATAGTTCGGATTTGTTGGCAAACAAAACATTGGATCCTTCTTTAGGTTTTGAATCTGCACGGGTGAATAACGGGGCCATGAGAAATACGGGATTGGAGATATCGTTGTCTTATGATTGGTTGAATAACAAGGAGTGGGCACTGAACACGACTTTGACAGCAGCCAATAATAAAAATAAGATTATGAAGGTGGGGTTCACGCCGTCTAACGCTTTGGATATGTTGAGATATCCGGGAAGCAATTACTTAAAAGGAGATACCTATAATTCTATTTATGCTTATCGTTATGCAGGGTTAACCGAGAATGGTGATCCGTCCGTGTATGACGAAAATGGCGAAATAAAAGCCAACGAACCGGTACGTAATATCAATGCTCTAGTAAATGTCGGTCAGTTAACTCCAAAATGGAATGGTGCTTTGGCTGTTAATCTGAGATGGAAAACTTGGGAATTCTTTACGAAATTCGTGTACTATACGGGACATTCGTTGAGAAATGACGTGACTCCGTTGTATAGTACTTATGGTAGCCTTCAATCTACTTCTACTTATGGTAGTATAAATGGTGCAATGCATAAGGATATGGTTAATCGTTGGACCGAGAGTAATAAAGACACGGATATTCCGGCAATGAGAAGCGCAACTTCTGCGGATTCAGACCGGGAAAATCTATGGCGGTATGCGGATTCTCACGTGCTCAGTGCTTCATTTATCAAGTGTCGTAATATCGGGGTATCCTATTCTTTCCCGAAAAATTTGCTTCAGAAAATAAATCTGCAGAATGTTGTTATTCGTGCCCAGGTGGATAACCCATTTTATTGGGCAGCCAATGACGAGGGTATTGATCCTGAATCATTTAATGCAAATGAAGGTACGCGTACTCAGTTCATGATGCCTACTTATAGTGTGGGATTGAATATTAACTTTTAATGAGTGAGAATATGAGAAAATATATAGTGATAGTAAGTTTATGTCTTTCGGTTTTCCTGATGTCTTGTGACAATTACTTGGATTTGGTGCCGAAAGGAGAATCAGTGTTGAACACGACTGATGATTATCTTGGCTTGGTGGAGTCTATGACCTCAGAATTCCCAACGGATGATTTTTGGTATTTTTCCGGAGATGCTACCTGGCCTTATAAAAATGAAATTGAAAATTATAAATACCCGTTGCGTTCAATCGCTTTTTTGTGGGATGAAACAGAAGGGTTACGACAACAACATACTGTGACGAGTGAACTTTATAGTAAGTGCTACTCCCGGATTGCCAATTATAATATCGTGGTGGAAAATGTGAATGATGCAGAAGGCCCATTGGCTGATAAAAAATTAGCTATGGCGCAGGCAAAGGCGATGCGAGCATACAACTATTTTATGCTAGTGAATACTTTTGCAAAACCTTACGTGAAGGAAACGGCTGCCACGGATAACGGGATTATTATTCATAAAAAATTTGATTTGGAGAATGAAAGTAAACAGTATTCCGTGCAGGAGGTGTATGATTTTATTATGGAGGATTTAAACGCAGCCATACCCGATTTACCAGAAAAACCGTTGAATGAGTTTCGGCCTAGTTTAGCTTTCGGTTGGGCCTTAAAGGCAAAAGTACATTTGTATAAAGGAGAATTGGATTCAGCTTTAAATGCTGGATTGGAAGTATTGAAATCAACTTATCATAAGTTGTGGGATATGAGACCAATGTATTATGATGTTGTAGCGGAATTACCTTTTATGGATTTTATGTCAACGGGTTGGGATTCATATGCAATTCATCCGAAGGCAGACCCCGAGAATCTGTTATATCAATTCTGCAATAATGATAATGGGGAGCCTTTCCCGTTCTGGATTCGTAAGGAAACATTGGATTTGTTTGATAAACAGAACGATTTGCGTTACAAAACTTGTATTAGTTATAGTACACCTAATAGACCGACGGGAGAAAGTGGGGCTAGAATGTTCGGGTCTATCCAGGTAAAATGGAATTGTGGAGGAATGCGTCTTTCGGAGGTGTATTTGATCGTTGCCGAGTGTTACGCTAGATTGAATGATCCGGTAAATGCAATGAAATATTTGAACGAGATGTACAAATATCGGGTAAAGAATGGAACTCCTGAATTGACGGCAGCTGATGCGGACGAGGCTTTGAAGCAAGTGCGTAATGAACGGAAGCGGGAGTTGATGTTTACTTATAACGGGTTCTTTGATATGCGTCGGTTCAGCGTGCAGTTGAATGAAACGTTTACTCGTACATATATCAATGAGGCAGGTGAAACGAAAGAGCTTACTTTGAAGCCGGGTTCTCCATTGTATGTATGGCCTTTCCCACAAAATGCAATGGAAACAAGTAACTTGATCCAGAATACAAAATAAAGATGCAAATGACACGTAAGGTATGTTGTGTGTTTCTGACACTATCGGTCCTGATTTTTATCGGGGCCGGGTGTCGGGATTCGAAAATGGCAACTGATGCGAAGGTTGTTTTTAGTAACACGTTGAAGGGGAATTTCTTTTTCCAACCGGAAAGTAAAACTGCCTATGATAAGGTGGCGGCAGATTCAACCGGGAAATATCAGTTTGTAGCAGAAATTCAAGAACCGACTTTTTTCCGTTACGTGGGGGTAAAGCAAGGGTTTTATTCCGTGTACTTGACACCGGGAGCTAATGTGGAGATCGTTGAAAGTGAAAACGGAGTTGAGTTTAAAGGAGATTGGGCTGCAGAAAATACTTTTCTGGCTGAAAATCGATATATCGGGATCTCGAAGGAGGGGATTGAAAGTTATTCTGCCGAATGGTTGGAAATAAACTCAGAGGAGATTAAACGATTGATTGCAAAGTTGGAGGCGTCAGGGCTTGATAATGAGTTTATTCACCTTCAAGGTTTGAAATATAAATATGATTTTTATAATCAATTACTTTTCGGGCCGGCAAATGCTATGATGTTTGCACATATGAATATTGAGTTGCCGGAACATTATTATGATTTCGCCCAAAGTATGACTTTTACGGATTCGGCTATCGTGCAGATACCTAAATGGTTTACGGTTATGCTTGGTGTTTTCGAGCGTGGAGAAAAAGAGGGGTGGATTGAAGTATCCCCGGAGCATTACATGGAAATTTATGTGAAGAAAATTGAGGATGAGAAAGTTCGTTCGCTATTTTTGGTTAAATTGTTGGATCATGTTTTGCAGAAGGGGTATTCAGATGATTTTCCGGTTTATATTGAGAGTGTCCGGCCGTTTATTACACATGCAGCAGCATTAGAGGAATTACCTTCTCTTGAGGCTCGTTATAGAGCATCCCGTGAGGCTCATAAAACGATATTGAGGGGCGAGATGGCTCCAGAATTCAAGGCTGTCGATATAAATGGCAAAGAGTATTCGTCTGCTGATTTTAAAGGGAAAATTCAAGTGTTGGATTTTTGGTTCACGGGATGTATTCCGTGTCGTGCTGAGATGCCTTATATGGAAAAATTGGCCGATGATATGCAAGGAGAGAATATCGTGTTTATTGCGATGTCTGTGGATACAGGGGATGAGTTGATGGCTTTGTGGAGGGAGATGGTTAAAGATAAGAGAGGTGCGGAATTACAGTTGAACTTGCCGGGAGGTTTTAAATCGGATTTAGTGAAAAAATACTTGATTCATGGAGTTCCTCGTATCGTAATCGTGGATAAAGAGGGGAAGATTGTTGATGCAAATGCGAAACGTCCTTCGGATCCTAAATTGCGAATGCTATTGGAGCGATTGATTTAAAAATTTTAGATTATATGATCCGTTTTTTGTTCGTTTTCAGTGATTTATGGGGCTTTTATTTTGATTGGAAATAGGCAGAATTCCGGGATCGTATAATTTAAAATCTTATGGATTATCCGTTTAGGCTGAATTTCACCCGGTTGACTAGAGAGCGACCGAGTGTGAGCTCATCGGTATATTCCAAGTCATTGCCGATGGCAATACCTTTGGCAAGAGTGCTAATCGTGATTTCATCCTGACGGGGGAGTTTTTTGAAGATATAATATCCTGTGGTGTCTCCTTCGATGGTGGCCCGCAATGCGAAAATGACCTCTTTCACGGAAGGATTGGCTACTCGTTCCAGTAGGGTGTTTATGTGAAGATCGGAGGGACCGATGCCGTCCATGGGGGAGATGATTCCTCCTAAGACATGGTAAAGCCCGTGGTATTGTCCGGTGGCTTCAAGGGACATGATATCCTTGATGTTTTCCACGACACATATAGTCTGGGCGTCTCGTTTGGGATCGGAACAGATCTCACAGATGTCACTGTCTGAAATGTTGTGACAGTGTTGACATTCTTTGATGGCTTCTTTCAAGGCGGTAATGCTGTCCGTAAATTGCTTTACTTCTTCGGGGCTTTGGCGAAGCATATGTAACACATAACGTAAAGCTGTTTTGCGTCCGATTCCCGGAAGGGAAGCAAATTGTTCTACTGCTTTTTCCAATAGTTTGGAAGATAAAGATTGCATGTTTTATTCCTCTTTGAATTTTAAATCTCGAATCATCATTTGAATGTCGCTTTTTCCCATGAATTCGTTTTCCTGAAGGGTGTAGCAAATATCGAAATATTCACCTTTACTGATACGGGAAAATGCCTCTCCCATACCGAAAGCTATACCACTCCGGTCGTTGCAGACTCTCGTGTCATCCACGACAACCAGTTTTAGGTGTTCGTTGTTGCGTCCGACTTGTTTCGAGCCGATGAAATTCGTCACGTTTTCAGTCATGAACACGGGAATCGTGTTGTTGGGACCGAATGGTGCAAACTTCTGAATCATGGCGTAAAGGTCCGGGGTGATGTCGTTTAGTTTGATTTGGGCATCAATGTTGATTTGGGGTGTCAACATCTCTTCAGTAATCGTTTCACTCACGATTTTTTGGAATTTGGCCTTGAAAGGTTCGATGTTTTCAAGCCTTAATGTCAGTCCTGCCGCGTATTTGTGTCCCCCGTAATTTTCTAAAAATTCGCTACATTGCGAAATGGCGTAATACAGGTCGAATCCTTCCACGGAACGAGCCGATCCGGTTGCCAAACCGTTGGATTCTGTCAGGATCACGGTCGGTCGGTAATAATATTCCGTCAGACGTGAGGCGACAATTCCGATGACACCTTTGTGCCAGTTCGGGTTGTAAAGGACGGTTGCTTTTTGGGATTGATCGTAATGGGACTGGTTGATGTATTCAAGAGCTTCTTCGGTGATATCGTGATCCAGTTTCTTGCGTTGGTCGTTGAAGTTGTTGATGCTGGCAGCGACTTCCGTGGCTCTGGTCTCATCGTCGGCGATCAGGAGTTCTACTGATTTGTTCCCCGATTCAACTCGTCCTGCTGCGTTAATCTTGGGACCTATGCGGAAAACAATGTCGTTTATCGTCAAGTCCTTTCCGATTCCGGAGAAGCTTAGTATTGTTTTTAGTCCCAGACTGGGTTTTCTATTTAATTGTAATAACCCGAAATGAGCGAGGATGCGATTCTCTCCCGTGATCGGAACAATATCACTAGCAATACTGACGCAAACTAGGTCCAACAATTTGTACAAGTCGGCCATCGGTAAGTTGTGTTTCATGCTATATGCTTGTGCCAGTTTGAAGCTTACCCCGCAGCCGCTTAACCACCGGTAGGGATAGTGACAATCTTTCCGTTGCGGATCCAGAACGGCAACGGCATCCGGAAGTTCGTCTCCCGGGGTGTGATGGTCGCAGATGATGACATCCACTCCCTTGGATTTGGCATAACGGACTTTCTCCACGGCTTTCACGCCACAATCGGTTACGATCATGAGGGAAATCCCGTTGCGTGCTGCGTAGTCGATGGCTAGGATGGAAACCCCGTAACCTTCCGTGTATCTATCTGGAATATAATATTCTGGATTCTCGCATTTATTTTTCAAGTACTTGTAGAGTAAAGCAACGGCCGTGGTCCCGTCCACGTCGTAATCGCCGTAGATCATGACTTTTTCTTCGGTACTGATTGCTTTTTCCAACCGGAGAACTGCTTTATCCATATCCTTCATCAAAAACGGGTCATGGAGCATGTTGAGGGTTGGATTGAAGAAAGCATGGGCCTCTTCTGCAGTGTCCACACCGCGTTGCAAAAGCAAGTTCGCGATAACATGACTGCAGTTAAGTTCTTTGGATAGTTTGTCAATTTTCTCCCACTCGGGTGGGGTGTTGATGACCCATCTTTTTTTCATTATCTCTTTCTCCTATTCTGCTACAAAGAAGCAGAAATTCCTTGGGATTTCAAAAGATTCCTAATTATATTTTTTAACAGGTTTGTTCTAAATAAGGTTATGCGATTGTGTTTCAGTTCTATAAAAATGTGATTGGA
>OGRA01003464.1_pt1 | contig 11903 bp, 9 predicted proteins | sample 1553351 | NCBI WGS metagenome assembly OGRA01 (sample SAMEA2580056, study PRJEB22360) | human gut metagenome | biome: human gut; feature: human-associated habitat; material: faeces | place: Denmark | collected 2008/2010
TTTGTATAAACAATATTTTGTTTGTTATATATATAATAGTTGCCTTATGAATAATATAATATCGTTTAATATATCAACTCCGGATGATGTGGCGAAGCAAATTGCCACCAGAGTAAAAGCACGGAGATTAGAGTTAAATCTAACTCAAGAAGGCATAGCTGCAAGAGCCGGCCTTAAGTTTGCTACTTACCGTAGGTTTGAACAGACTGGGGAAATATCTTTAAAGGGTTTGCTTCAAATAGGATTTGCTTTAAATGCGTTATCCGAATTTGACGCTCTTTTTGCACAAAAGCAATATCAATCCCTAGACGATGTATTAAACGAACAAAATGTTATCCGTAAACGAGGAAAGAAAAATGAATAATATCAAGCAAATTGAAGTGATATATGATAATCGGCTAGTCGGGCGCTTGGCATTGACTAAAGAGGGGTTATGTGCATTCGAGTATTCGGCAGAATGGCTTGGCTCCGGTTTTTCCATATCACCATTCGAATTGCCCTTGAAAAGCGGTGTCTTTATAGCTAAACCTCGTCCGTTTGAAGGAGGATTTGGCGTTTTTGATGATTGTTTACCTGACGGATGGGGATTGCTTATTTTAGACAGGTACTTGCAACAAAAAAATATCAATCCACGGACTTTAACTTTATTGGATCGCCTTGCATTGGTAGGTTCCACAGGACGTGGAGCATTAGAATTCCGTCCGGACCATAGTGTGGTGACAAGGCAGGATTATGTCGATTTCGAGAAGTTGGCATTGGAAGCAGAGCAAATATTGGATAGTGACGATTATACGGGCGAAGGTATTGAGGAGTTTCAAGATCGCGGTGGTTCACCTGGAGGTGCACGACCTAAAATCTTCATTCGTTATGATAACAAGGAATGGCTGGTTAAGTTCCGTGCCAAGCGAGATCCGCACAATATAGGTATAGATGAATACCGTTATTCGCTTCTTGCCAAGCAATGCGGAATTGAAATGCCGGAAACACGTCTCTTTGAAGATAAATATTTTGGTGTAGAACGATTTGACCGGACTTCAAATGGCAAATTGCATGTAGTAAGCATGGCTGGCCTTATAGGTGCTGATTATCGTTTGCCTAGTATCGATTATACACATATATTTCAAGTTTGTGCTATGCTGACACATAGCGTAGCCGAGCTGTGGAAAGTCTATCGACTGATGGTATTCAACTACCTGATAGGTAACAAAGATGACCACGCCAAGAACTTTGCCTTCATTTATCGTGATGGAGATTGGCATTTTGCTCCGGCTTATGACTTGCTGCCAAGTGATGGCATCAATGGTTTTCGTACTACTTCAATTAATGATAAGATTGAACCAACGAAAGAAGATCTTTTGACTGTGGTAGCAAAAGTTGGGTTGAATGAGCAAGAGACGGATGTGATATTTGATAGAATAGACACAATTGTCAGGCGAAAAGAAGACGTTGTTGCAAATTGTATGAAATAGTTTCTTGTATGTTTAATCTAATTCATAAACTTATAGTTGCATTGTTAGGAAAATCTAAAAATATAAATACAATGGCAAATAATGAACAGTATCCTCGGTTTATTCCTGATAAACCAACCGGAGATGACGTTTTTGAAGGTCAATCTCAAACTAATCTTGCAAATAATATTTGTGAGTATATTCGTTCTAATGATTCTGCATCCTCTCGAGGACGGGGGCAGATGCCTAGGATAATTGGTTTGGAGGGGAAGTGGGGGTCTGGTAAATCTAATGTGGTAGAGAAGATAAAGAAAGACCTTGAAGGAGAAGGATATTATACTTTCACATATGATGCGTGGGGGCATCAAGAGGATCTACAGCGTCGGTCTATTCTGGAAACACTTACTAATGCCCTTATAGAGGATACGGTTCTGGAAGGAAAAGTTAAAATAAAAATGAGAAATGGTGAATCCAAAGAGGCAGAATGGAAAGACCAACTTTCATTACTACTATCAAATAAAACGACCACAATTACCAAACCTCAAACGAGGCTTACTGGTTCGGCTATTTGGGGAATTGTTCTAATAGGCTTATTTACTATACTGAATATAATTATCAATCAATTGCTTGATAATGAATGTATCTCGTTATCTTGGAAATGGATACTACTAGAATACTCTCCCATTATTGTGGGGCTTATAGTGGCAGGCTATTATAGATATAAAGATAAAAATTGGAAAAATGTTTTTACATTATTAACACAAAAGAGTGACGATACAATTACTGAGCAATTTACATCCAGTGAGGAACCCTCTGTAATGGAATTTAAGAATTGGATGCATGCCATTTCGTCTCATCTTGGTAGAGCAAAGGGAAATAAGATAAAGAAAGTTATAATTGTATTTGATAATATGGATAGACTGCCATCTGAAAAGGTGATGCAGCTTTGGTCTGCCATATATACATTTTTTGCGGGTAGTGAGTTTGAAAATATATGGACTATTATTCCATATGATTATATGCACTTGTGTGACGCAATTTATGAAAGTGGGGAGGATGGTAAAATTAAAGATAGTGATAAGTCAAAGTTCAAACGTTTTATCAATAAGACATTCCCTGTTGTATATACTGTTCCTCAACCAGTAATAACTGACTACAATAAGTTATTCAACAAATACTTTGAGGATGCCTTTGGCACAGAAGAACATGACCAAAAACACATATGTCAGGTATTTATGCTGTTTCATGTTAATCCCAATCCTCGCACTGTAATATCGTTTGTCAACGAACTTGTTGCCATGCGCTTGCAGTGGCCTGCTACGGAATACAGATTACAAAATATAGCTTTATTTGTCCTTAAAAAGGATGGACTCCTATATGGAAACAATTCTTTAGAAGAGAATCTGCTAAGTGATGCATTGTTTAAAGGTGTTTCTTCCTTCTATCCAGACCAAGAGTCTGTTAGAACTCAATTATGTCAGTTTGCCTATGGCCTGCACGATAAATCATTGGCCGGAGAGCTGCCTTTAATAAGGTTGTTATCCTCTGCTGTCAAATCAGGTGATTCTTTGGCTCGCTTTGTTGAGCAGCCTCATTTTATATCCGTTTTGGAAAATATTCTTGCAAAAGAAGTAACGATAGAATCACTTGGCAATGCAGTGAAAAGTTTGTCGACATTGGATATTAATAGTTTATCGGAAGATGACAAAGAGAAAATTCAGAAGAAATGGGACATGTTGGCAAATCTGAGATCTGAAGCCTCATGCGATAGAATGCAATTCGACGATGCTGTTGAAACAATCATACATCATGCGACTGAACGGAGAGTAAAAGATATGTGTATATCATATGTAAATGCAATACAAACATGTGAGATAGGCAAAGGCTCTGAATATTTCTTTGTATTGAATAAACTGAAGACATGTTTGGATGCTTCAGGCAAGGATGTTAAGTTTGAAGATGTTATAAAGCCTATTAAGCTTGAACCTAAACATTTTGTCGAGTTTGTGGTTGCTGCTGGAAATGAGTATAGCATATATAAAGTCAGTGCTGATAATGCGAGTCTCAACGAGTATGTATTCTCAGAAATAGAGAAAGGATCAGAGGGTATAGATGAATTTGTCGAATTGGTATATCAAGATGCTGCATACGATTTCTCAAGTTTAAGAACCAATGTCTCTAATTTTATAAAGGCTGAAACTAATATCAAGGAGCCTAGAATTGTATCTTATGTAAACAGACTGCTTGATGATGGTGATGGTATAACTACAACTCGCTTTACAAGTAGTTTTATCTCTCAGACTATTCAGAAAATAGATGCAACATCTGATGCAAGTACAGAAAAACGAGGTATTGAAGATTTATTTGCCATGTCGTTGGCTGATGGCCATGATATCGCTCATATAAATGAAACAATAATACCTCGAATGGCCGATTGTTTTGAAAAATATCTGGATTATAGCTCTCTGCTTAAGCAATCTGGGAGTCAAGCCTCTGCGTATAAGTTGCTGAATATTTACGTTATAAAAAATAAATTAGGAAAAACACTGGATGTTAAATATGCTGCTCAAAATATCAAGATAATTAAGCAGAATCTTGCTTTAGATTATTCCGAAATATTTTCACATTTTAACATGTGGGAACCTGAATGGAGTGATGCTGACGAAACAGCATATACTTCATTTTGTTTGCAAGATTTGTTCGATATTTATAAAGAATATCCGGGCTTATTTACAAATGGCATAATAAATTTAGGGGTAAGGGCATTAAAGAAGCAATCCAAAGGCTTTTTATATAGTCCTAATAACAGTCCTAATCCCTATTGGAGCCAGTTTGTTCAATCGCTTCTAGGGACCAATTTTTTACCTGAATTAACGGATAATTTATATGGAGAATTGGAAAACCTTTTAGATCGTGTCATAACTGCAAATGAGGCCGAATATCCAGCTTTGTTGAATAAATTATTATCCGTATGTAGGAGGTCTTCATTGGTTGGATATTTTAATGCCAAGTTGGATTACTTTGCAAAGAACCGGTGCCAAATTAATGTATTTAAGGTCTTTGGTAAATTATTGCCAGATCTAGGAAATAGCATGGATGATCATACGGCGAGAGGGCTTATATTGAACTTAATTAAGCCAGTTGTGAATGACATAGAGTGTGCAAAGATTATTGTTGAGTATAAAGATTTTTACTTTGGTATAATGGCGCATTGTAAGGAAATGTCTCAGGATATTCTAAAGAATATGAAAAACAATGACAATGTAAAAAATATTTATTCTACTACTGCAGCATGTATTGACCAGTTGATTATCCCTGATAGTGCAGAAAAAGCCTAAATATAGTATGCCAGAAATGAACGAAAGAAAGAGCATAGATAGAAAGTTCCTTGCCGATTTGGCGAAGGCGGTTGGCCTGAATACCTCGCACATGGAGGTGTTGGGCGAAAGGCAACATTGGGAGATTGTCGTTGGCTGCGATATGCTGGAACGGCTGATAGAGATTCAACGCCAATTCGAGCGAATGGCTGTGATGGGCGACGATGAGTACCGGGGATTCTATATCGAAGTGCCGCGACCTACGCCGGAAGAGTGGGGCGATGCCGAGGAGTTGATTGCTTCGGGGGAATATGACAGCCGGGAGGCGTTCCTCGCGGACTGGCTTGCATTCAACCCGATGGAGACGCAGTGGTTCCATGTCGCCTCGACTCGATACGGGGATTTACGGTCGATTCGTGTTACTGACCGGAAGCGTATCCGATTCATCATCACGAACCGCTCTGCTTGTACTGATGGGGAGCCCGATGATGCATGGTGCAGGGAAATTCTAACTCGTCTCTTCGACTATTTGCAACGGCTGATTGATATCGTTGTTGCGAATCCTGGCGGATTCAATGACTATGTGGCGCACAACCTGCCGTACCAGCAGCGTATAGGACGGATTGCACAAAAGGAATTTAACCGCATTGTGCCAAATTTCAAAATTGAGGTGGAAGATCAGGAAACGGCCATCAAGGTATTGAAGGACTCGGTGCATGGGTTTTCTGCCCCTCTTTTTGAAACCATGTGTACCTATTTCCGCATTGTCAACGAGGTGTATGAGACTTATCACCGAAAGCGGGGACTCAGGGGACGTACCCGTATAGACCCGCAGGATGTTCCTGAAGAACTGCGTGATGTGGTCTATTACAAGCGTAAAAAGTTCGTTGATGTGCGTATTTCGGTCGATAGCCACCCAGGGATTTCAGTCATAACCACCCACTAAGATTACCTGTATCTCTGGATATATGGCAAAGATATATCTATTTTCTCATACTCACTCCGTTGAGATCAATTCTATATGCAGATTTGACTACTCTGTCGAGTATGGCATCCGCTATTGTCGGATTCTTAGCAAGTATATCATACCAGTTCTTGACAGGAAGTTGGCTGGCTATGATAGTCGACTTTCTCCCGTGCCTGTCTTCTATAAGCTCCATAAAGTCAAGCAACTGCTGTCCGTCAAGTATCTTCATTCCGAAGTCATCGATGATAAGCAGGTCCAGTGCAGCCATCTTGTCAAAGAACCGGGCAGCCTTGGATTCTATTCTTGCCATATGCATATCCTCCAGGAGTTTCTGCATATTGGCATATCTGACCTTGTATCCGGCGAAGCAGGCCTGATATCCCAAAGCGGAAGCGATGAAGCTTTTCCCGACTCCGGCCGGGCCTGTCACAAGTACAGATGCGCCTTGTTTTATGTATTCGCATGTTGCCAGTGACAGGATCTGGTTTTTGTCTCTTCCTTGAGCCGTATTGAAGGCAAGTTCCTCAATTGAGGCATTGTAGCGGAACCTTGCCTGAGAGAGCAGTCTGGCGGTCCTGTTGTTTGTTCTCTGGTCATGTTCGGCCTGGATAAGCACGGCCATTCCGTCCTGCAGTGTCAGTTCTCCAAGTTTGCGGGTTTCATGGAGCAGCATCCAGCTTTGGGCCATGCCGCTAAGATGAAGACTTTTCAAGTCCCGATAGATTTGATCGTTCATGATTTGTTTGTATTAGTGGGTTATTTGTCGGCAAAGTATTCTTTGCCTCTTATGTTTGCATGTGCTTCGGGGAACAGAGTGGATTCTTCATCATTGTCCAGACCGGCGCATTTGCTTTCGATGAGGTTTTTGATGAAGGGATAGCGGCATGCGTCGAACTCTATCGCAGCCCTGCATGCCTTTTCGAAGAGTTCCGGGTTTGTGGTCCGCTGGAGATGGAACAGCCCGTCACATGATTTATAGTACTGCTCCGGAACTGTATAGGGGTTGTTTCCGAAGATCTTTCTGATGACGGTGGCCAGTGTCTCTGACACTGCTGCCGCACGGTCGATATACTTCTGGGGTGACAGATTCACATAGTCGTTGTAATATGATGGCATGTGGGCTTCCACTGTGCAGTAGCGTCCGGGGACAGTGCATCTCATGTGTACGGCTACACGTTCCCCTTCCGGAGAGAAGACCTTTACCAGGGAGCGTGTGTAGATGACCTTCACTTTCTTGCCTATAAGATGATACGGGACAGAGTAATACACCTTGTCCCTGCCCATATAGATGTGACTGCTGTTCTGTACAAGAAGCTCTGTCCTGTATATGATCTCAAAGTCCTTTTCCGGCAGCTCCCGGAGTCTTGGCCTGTCCAGTGACAGGAACCGTTCCTCCCTGGTGAAAGGCAGTCTCTGCATCCGTTTCCGGTTATGCTGTTTCATCTTTTCGGCTATTGCCGTGTTCAGCTCCCGGATTGAGTGGAACATTTTATTGCGCAAAGGTGCATATACCCGTCTGTAGACGATCTGTACCTGATCTTCTACCAGGGCTTTGTCCTTCGGATGTCCGGAACGTGCCGGTATCGTTACGCAGCCGTAATGATTGGCGAAGTCCTCCATTATCACATTCAGCTCCGGCATATATCTGTCAGGCCTTGCGACAGAAGATTTCAGATTGTCTGTGACAAGTATCCTGGGGACGCCTCCTATATGTCTGAGACAGCTGGAGAGCGCATGGAGGAAGTCTTCCACCTTCTGGCTTGGTACGGCCATCGCATAGCCGTAGTCTGATGCCGGGAGGCATGCAACGAAGATCTGGCATTTGACTTCTTCCCCCGTGTCAAGATCCACATACGACATCGTGTCTCCTGCAAAGTCGATGAAGAGCTCGTTGCCACCTTCCCTGAAGTTGCTCATCGGCAATGACACTTCAGGAGCTGCCGAGGCCTTGTGCTGGTTCAGATGGTAACAGAACTGAGTGTATCCATAACCGTCCGGATGTTTCTGCCGGTATTCTTCCCATAGAAGGTACATGGTGACATGCCGCCTTTCCAACTCCCTGACATAGTACTCAAGATCTTCCTGCAGCGCATCAAAGCGCTTGTCCGAGTAGGCGGCATTTCCTGCACTGAAACGGTGCTGGAGTTCTGGCTCTTCCATCTTTATGAGTTCTTCGATGCTCTTGCTGTCTGACTTCGCCGCATTGACATATTTGTTCACCGTTTCTTTGTAAAGACCAAGCCGTTCCCCAATCTTCCGGTTGGACATGCCGTCCTTGTGAAGTAATAGTATTTGTTTGATCTTGCTCATCTCTGTTCGTTTGCCTGCCATATTTCCCTCAATTTTATCATTGAGGTGCAAAGATACAGATCCTGGTGGGTGGCAATGCTCCGAAAGACATTGATGGCCAGCCTGTTCATCTCTCTAACTGGGTGCATTTGCTCCGGAAAGGATGGGCGGCCGGGGCTATTCCTGACCTCGTCAGGACAACTGGGTGGCAATGCTCCGAAAAATTGAGGCCCGCGAGCCGAGTTCCCTGCCTTTTTTATTTATAATAGGGTCCTTTTTGGGTGGTTTTACTCCGAAATAATCATCGGTTTTCTGGGGGCCTTTGCTCCGAAATCGCCAGTTGATGTGACGGAAATGTACGACATTGACAGTCCGGAGGATTTCATGCGGTTCGCAACTGACCACTATGGTGAGCTGGGGCTTTCACGTCTGAATATCTTTGCCTCAAACGACCGGCAACAGGGATGGAAAATTGTTGTTTCCAACAGTTATTCTGCCAATGCCGGATTGGCCATCGAAGTGGCTACAGCCTTGTATAAGGCTGGGACACCACTGCTGATATATGACGCAGAGAAACTCCTGAGAATCCTGATCGAAGAGGATTATGTACGGCTAGTTCCCGACTCATATCATAATTATATGGGCTATCAGGTGATAGCATCGGACCAAATGTACCACTCATATCACTTTGAAATGTACCGTCTATAGCGGAAACAAATGTACCGTCTGCAGCACTTTGAAATGTACCGGGCATATCAGAATGAAATGTACCACCTGTATCACTTTCAAATGTACCGCCTATCCAGGTTAACCCGTGCCAGTTGAGACTGGACTCAGAAGTGTGTTGCTTTAGCAAGTGTAACGATATCTTTGTGTTAGAAAATTCTAATACACAAAGATATGGCAAACAGAAAAGTAACAATGACCGACCTAAGAGTAATCATCAGGGAGTTCGCAAAAGGGACTCCTCTGCGAGAAATCGAGCGGAAGCTCGGTCTCAGCCGCACATCCATCCGCACATATAGAGAACGTGCGGAGCAATCCGGCAGGACAATGCTGGAACTTCAATCCCTGGAGGATGCTGAACTGCATGTCATCTTGTCCCGTAATGATGCCCACAGAGGACGTGATGAGGAGCGATACAAATACATTCAGGACAACATCGAGGAATATGCCCAACAAATGAGGCGCAGATATATGACCTACGATGTCCTGTACGAGGAATATTGCAAATCCACCTCCAATCCTTATGGATATACGCAGTTCAAGGCAATCATTCAGGAGTATATAAAGAATCACGATTACAAATATCACAACGTCTATTCACCTGCCCAGGAGATGCAGTTCGACTTTGCAGGAAAGACCATGTGGGTAGTTGACACGGGAACTGGAGAATGCCGGCAGGTATATATACTGGTAGTCCTGTTGCCTTATTCCATGATGAGCTTTGCCATTGGAATGCTATCCACAAAAATGGAATATATGTTCGATGCGTTGTCAAAAGCGTTGAGTTACTTTGGCGGAGTTCCGGAAGTGGTCAAGACCGACAACATGAGTCAATGGGTCAAGAAGTACGACCGTTACGAGCCGTCACTTACCGAAGCCTGCCAGCAATGGTGTCTGCATTATAAGACCGATCTTGACTCATGCCGTTCCGGCAAGCCTCGAGACAAAGGAGCAGTTGAAAGCCTTGTAAATCAAGTGTATCGTTACTACTACAGCCGTGCATACCATGAGACCTTCACCTCTATAGGAGAGCTCAATGCCAGATTGATGGAGCTGAATGATCAATACAACAATGAGGTCATGAAAGGCAGGACATACAGCAGGCGTGAAAGGTTCGAGTCGGAAGAACAGCCATATCTTCTTCCTCTTCCGTCCGAGCCATATCGCTTCAAGTATGAGAAGTCCATCAAGATAAACAGCACATATCACTTCCAGATAGACAGGAACCACTTTTACAGTGTTCCTTTCCAGTATGTTGGTCAAAAAGCGAAAGTCGTGTATGATGCATACAGTGTCGAGGTGTGGATCAATATGAAAAGAATAGCAACGCACGTGCGTTCATATAATGAAGGTTATACGACCGTTCCTGAACACATGCCGGAGAAACACCGTGCTTTTGCCCAGCCCAAGGAATACAATGCAGCCTACTTCTTGAAGAAGGCCCGCCAGATCGGTCCACAGACAACATCAGTAGTTGAATCAATCCTGACATCTGCAATCTTTGTACAGCAGTCCTACAGGGCCTGTCAGGGTATCATCAGACTGACCAACAGATACGGCAATGACCGGGTTGAGTCTGCCTGTAAAATACTTGAACCAAAGTCAGCAGCCACATACAAACGGGTCAAGACCATCCTGGAGAACAATATGGATCTTCATCCTTCGGACAATACTCAGGCTCTTCAATCCTACATCCCCCACAATGACAATGTCAGAGGTGCAGGAGCATATCAATGATAAAAACTGGCACATAATGCATATAACAAACGATGAACACACAAGAGACAATCCTCCAATTGGAGGGACTTAAACTGAAAGGCATGGCAGACTGCTACAAAGCCCTGCAACAGATGCCAGTAACCGAATGGCCTACACTGGACCAGTTCGTGGCCCGGATGGCAGAATCGGAAAATCTGTACAGAAATCAGAAACGGACAGAGTTGTATCTAAAAACCAGCAAGTTACGCTATAATGCCGTGCTGGAGGATGTAACCTGCTCAGCGGAAAGGAATCTTACAAAAGAGACATTGCTAAAAATCGCGGATTGCAGCTTCATAAACAGAGCGGAGAACATCCTCATTGATGGCAAGACCGGATGTGGCAAATCCTTCCTGGCTTGCGCAATAGGTCGTCAAGCCTGCTTCATGGGACACAGAGTTGAATACTTCTCCATGAACAAGTTCATAGAGCGTATTGCTCTCGCAAAACTTGACGGAACGCTGCTGAAAGTCATCAATCATATCGAGAGAAATGACCTCGTCATCTTTGATGACTTCGGCTTGCAGGCTCTCGACAACAACTCGCGATTGGCTCTCCTGCAGATACTGGAAGACTGCTATCAACGAAAATCAGTCATCGTAACCTCTCAGTTACCGGTGGCTAAATGGTACGATTATATCAACGAACCCACTCTTGCTGACGCTATCATGGACAGGCTCCTGGCTAACGCCAGTCGCATTGAACTGAAGGGCGAATCAATGAGACGGAAAACTAAAAAATAATAATAATTTTGCAGAACCTTAAAGCACCACTTCTGAAGCGGTACATTTGATTGTGCTACGGATGGTACAAATCAAAACGCTACAGACGGTACATTTACTCCGCTATAGACATATCAGGAAGAAGGCTCTGTCTACGAACTGCCCTGGGAATACGAGTGTTCTGACGATGCTAATTCAGTTCTGACCAAGGAGCAATATCAGGCGATTGTTTCTATTGCAGAATGGCAGCCAGAGAAAAGAATAAAACTTCATTAAGCAAATGTGAAAAAATACACTAGTTTAACCGCAAGATGCAAATTATCGGCACTATTGTTAGTGCCGATAATTTTTATTTAAGGTTTTCCGCGTTTGTGGAGCTATACTGTCAAATAACTCTTTAATTTGCAAATATATAATTACAAAAGAGTCAAAGAAAAATTCTATTATTTAAGCTGCAGAAATTATTCCGCATTATGTTCTTCTTTAACATTCTTGTCATCCTTGAATATCTTTTCGTCGGCTTCTAATACTTCAATAGTTTTATCAACATAAATTCTTGGATGCCCTGAAACTCTTTCTGCAATATCCTCAATCCATTTTTTGCATTGAAACGTTATATTTTCTGGAGCAAGTTGTTGATTAATTAAATTCCAACATAAATGATAGTGTGCTGTTT
>OGRA01003466.1_pt1 | contig 11898 bp, 9 predicted proteins | sample 1553351 | NCBI WGS metagenome assembly OGRA01 (sample SAMEA2580056, study PRJEB22360) | human gut metagenome | biome: human gut; feature: human-associated habitat; material: faeces | place: Denmark | collected 2008/2010
ACATGCCTCTGCAGAATATCGAAATAGTCCTGTGGATCACATTTCTGATACGCAGCCATATATGCATCCCATGTCGATGCAAAGTCATCGCTCATGATCACCTGCGGCAGCCAGTTTCTCTTGACCGCGTCGATTTCATCACGAATCATGCCGCCTTTGGATTTTGATGACAAAGACTGTGTATACGAATACATCGGATACCATGCGCCGGGCGCTTCATTTGTTCCCAGCAGCTCGACATAGTTTTGTACATCATACGCTTCAAAGCACTCCCGTATGTCGGGCTTTAGGCTTTTCATAAACTCCACCGGCTGATACTCTATCGAAAATGCATTGATTCCGTCGTCAAGCAGACCTTCTACTCGTGGGAAATACGAATAGGGACAAAAATGGGATTCATTCAGCACGCTGTCTCCGTGACGTTTTCCCTGTTCACTATTCATATAGAACATACCGTTTTCGTCCACCGAATAGTCCAGATCTTTTTCTCCCCAGAATCGAAGCTTCGTAATATCGGAATCCAGCAGATCATTTACAAACTGAAGTGCCCCCTGCACATCTTCACAGGATGTGGTAATCGAAAGTCCGCTCGATGTATCCATCTCTGCATTCCTGCTTGTATGCCACTGGTTTGACGTACCTTTGTCCATTGTAATCGGAAGCGGAACATAATCGCACCCCAGATCACTCAGTCCGTTTGTCTCATAAGGCTCTGCCAGATTGTAATAGAACTGCCACCATTGGTCAACCATTCCGAGAACAGCACCGGTTCCTAATTTATCCAGATATTCTTCGTATGTACTGGTGAACGACTGCGGATCAAAAATACCCTTGTGGTACTCTTCGTTCAGCTTCTGAAAATACCGTCTGGCAGTCTCCGTCGTATTATAATCAATCACCTGATCATTCCCGGGATCAACCATACAACTTCCGTCATTGGGATATCCATCCAGAAACTGCGGCACATTCTCCAGACAGAAGAATCTCCAGTCATCGCACAACACGGTAAACGGAACATTTTTTGTCCCGTCCGGCATGACCGGATTTGCCTGCACATAAGCTTCGATCAGATCAAAATATTCATCCACCGTTGTAATCTTCGGATATCCGGCCCATTTTAAAACGCGCGTCTGTATCCAGAATGCCTCGCCCGTATGCGTCACTTCAACATTCTCTCCCTGAGACACACAAAACTGTGGAATCCAGTAAATATGTCCGTCCTCCTGCCGAATGCGCTCCCATTGCTCGTCGGAAAGATAATTTCTGAGATTCGGATAATCATCCCAGTATTCATCAATCGGGATCAAAGCATCTGCCTCCAGTAATGCTTTCTCTCCAAGAATAAAATCCGGATATTCTCCCGAAACAATGTACGAATTGAGCACCTCTTCCTTGGATTGTCCAACCAGCCAGTTCTCCTCGCAGTCTGCTCCGATCTCGTCAGCAATGATTTCCTTTATATCGTTCTGCATTCCCAGTGTTCTGCCCGTAACACTGAAAAAAGCAGTAAAATGTTTGATTTCCGGTTTCTGCCTATATTGAACGTTGTAACTGTATCCTCCAAGTACAATAAGCAATCCAGTCACAACTAAAGTTGATACGATTTTCTTTTTCATATAACTCTACCTTTTCCCCAAAAGCTTTCTACTATTATAGCTTTTTTTCTGTCAAAGGACAAGCAATCGCACCAACAAACACTTTTAAAGTGATATATTTTCTCCTCTTAATCCGTTAAATGCACCCTCGATTCCAGCATCCTCATGCGCGATCAACCACTTATTCTTTGCAGTCATAAGCCGATCCTCGCCCTCCTGCACGAGCGCAAAATCAATCAGAGTATTCGTTCCTCTCGGAAGAATTACGACACACTTAAATCCTCCATCCGCTGCGTTGCACGGTGCATAATGAAGTGTCGTCTCATACATTTCAACGACCGTTCCTGCTGGAACCTTAAAAGCCTCGATTTTTGCTGTATCATAAGTAAATTCATCCGTTACATCCGGCAACCATCCTAATAAAAGGATCATATCCGTTACCGCAATGTTGATTTCGGAATTTCTATGATATTCTACCGCGTTTAACTTGTGATTGTTTCCGTTGCAGTAACCAATCTGGATTGGAAGTCCGCCAAAGACACGCTCGCTGAATGTCTTTGCTTCCGGAACCGCTTCAAGCTCCTCGACTGACGGCACATAAATAACATCCTCCGGAAGCGGTGTGTGCTCCATTCCTTTCAAGAGCTTTGCGCATTCCATATTGTTCCAAACCTTACCGTATTTACGGAATTTTTCATCATTAACAGAAAAAATCTCCATGATTACCTCCCAATACTCATTTTTTCTTGAGTATATCAGTTCGGCAACCACGGATACGAGTCTTTCTTTGTCTTTCCAATGTCACTTTTTTGTCCTAACAAGCAGTTTGCGATATTCACTTGTCACCATTCCATACCGTTTGCGAAACAGATTGGTAAACGCCTTACTGTTTGCAAATCCATGCTCCAACGCAATATCCACGATCTGCTTGTCCGTATTCTCCAGGTCTCTGATTGCATGCTCCAACCGAATGCTCTGCAGATAATCCTTGTAATTGATACCCGCATAGCGCGCAAACATTTTCGACAGATAGGACGGCGAATACCCGAAGATCCCTGCCAGTTTTTCAAGTGAGATATCCTCCGTATAGTGATCCTTGAGATAGGATGTGATCACCCCCAGCCGGTTCAACTGCATATTGCTTTTGATCAAGTCATCCTGCACATCCAGCTTCCGGTATTTTTTCACCAGAATATGTAGCAGTTGATAGAACATGCTTAAGATTTCAAAATCATATCCATCTGCCTGTGCCCGGTACACTTCGTACATACGAAAGATCAGACATGCCACCTGCTCATCATACGCACGCTCACTGTGCGAAAACCAGATAAACTGCTCCCCCGTGAAATACGACGCAAACTGATTCAGCGGAATCTGCAGTACGATCGTGTGATTCGGCTTGTTTGCATGAATCGCATGCACCTCGTTGCTGTTTACAATAATAAACTGTCCCTCCGCCAGATGATAGTGCGTCGCATTAAGCAGAAAGTCCAGTTCCCCTTCCTGCACCACGAAGATTTCAATGGCCCGGTGCCAATGCTTCTCTCTGATATATTTTCCGTTGTATCCCTCAAACAGAAACAGTTTGAACGGAAAGCCTTTGTCTGTCACGATAACTTCGTGCTGGTAATGCTGCTCTGCCATATACTCCACCTTCGTCTGCGAAAAAAGCATTGATGATCACCCACCAATGCTTTTATTCTCATAGTTTCCATCATTCCTCACATTTGACTGACTTTGAATGTTTGTACTATATCATACATTGAAACGGAAAAGAATAACATCTCCGTCTTTCACGACATAATCTTTTCCTTCCATACCGACGATGCCTTTTTCTCTCGCAGCGGAAAGGCTTCCGTTATCGAGAAGATCCTGATAGTTGACTACCTCAGCCTTGATGAATCCACGCTCAAAATCCGTATGAATCTTGCCGGCAGCCTGTGGAGCCTTGGTTCCTTCCTTGATCGTCCATGCGCGGCACTCATCCTCACCGGCTGTCAGGAAACTGATAAGACCAAGTAACTTATAACTTGCAGCAACAAGCTTATCCAGTCCGCTGGAAGCTACACCGAGATCATCCAGATACTCTTTCTTCTCTTCGTCCGAAAGTTCCGAAAGTTCCTGCTCGATCTGTGCGCAGATGACGAATACTTCCGCGCCCTCTTCCTTTGCCATCTCACGTACCTTGGCAACGTGCGGATTGCTTGCTCCGTCATCAGCCAAATCCTCTTCCGCTACATTTGCAGCGTAAATGGTAGGCTTAGCAGTCAGAAGATTGTAACCTTTGAACCAGATCTGTGCATCGTCATCATCCGGAACCTCAAACGTTCTTGCCATCTTGCCATCCTCAAGGTGTGCCTTGATTGCCTCTACCAGCTCAAGCTCCTTCGCCAGTGTTTTGTCCATTCTTGCCTGCTTCGCAATCTTTGCGATTCTTCGGTCAAGGATCTCCACATCGGAGAAAATCAATTCAAGATTGATCGTCTCGATATCACGCGCCGGGTCAACCGAACCATCTACATGGATAATGTTGGTGTCCTCGAAGCAGCGTACCACATGCACGATTGCATCCACCTCACGAATGTTTGCCAGAAACTGGTTTCCGAGTCCCTCTCCTTTGCTTGCACCTTTGACGAGTCCTGCAATATCCACGAATTCGATGGTTGCAGGTGTTACCTTCTTTGTATGATAAAGTTCACCGAGCTTTACGATTCTCTCATCCGGAACCGCAACGATTCCCACATTCGGATCAATGGTTGCAAATGGATAGTTGGCAGATAACGCACCTGCCTTGGTCAGCGAATTAAATAATGTACTTTTTCCCACGTTCGGGAGTCCGACGATGCCTAGTTTCATAATATATATTTCTCCTTTGAAAGTATTGCTACCTAATAACGCAATATATAGTGTAACACATTCGAAAGAAAAAGTACATTTTTTCCTACAAACGATACAGTGATTTTAATTTCTTTTTTGTTTTTTGTTCATATTCACGCAATGCCCCAAGTGCCTGCCCGCCAAGCAGGTAAAGCATGCCGATATTAAAGATCGTCATCAGTCCGATTCCGACATCTCCGAGATCCCACACAAATGTGTAGGTTGCAATACCTCCTACAAAAAGCATCACAAGTGCAAGCACTTTATACAATGTCTGCCAGATCCATTTGTCCCCAAACAGATAGGCGACATTGCTTCTAGCATAGAATAAGATTCCGAGGAATGTCGAAAAACTGAATAAGAATAATGTGATCGCGATAAATATCACACCAAACTCGCCAAGATGATAATGCATCGCAGACTGCAGGAGATCCATTCCGGCCTTGTCCGCGATTGCACTCTGCGGCGCAGTCAGCATGATCATCGCAGTACAGCTGCAGATCACGATCGTATCAATAAATACACCGAGCGCCTGTGTCAGTCCCGCACGAACCGGGATATCACCCTCTGCAGCTGCTGCCGCACAAGGCGCCGAACCGGAACCTGCCTCATTCGAGAAGAGACCTCGCTTAACACCATTCATCAACACCGCTCCGAATCCACCGGATACCACCTGACGGATTCCGAATGCTTCCTCAAAGATCCGCCCAAATACAGACGGAATTACTCCGATATTTCTTACAATGATATATATCGTAATAAAAAAGTAGCACGCTGCCATAATCGGTACAACAATATCGAGAACTTTAATCGTAGCATTCTTTCTTAACACAATAACCGCTGCGATCGCCACAAGAACGATCGTCGTATAAAGCGGCGGAATCTGAAATGCATTTTCAAACGAAGATGACACGGAATTACTGATTACCTGACTGATTCCGCACCAGCAAATGAGTCCCGAGATTGCAAATAACACCGAGATCAGCACATGACGCTTTTTCTTATGTAATTTTTCCTCGAAATAATGATGGATATAGTATGCCGGGCCTCCGCGATACCCTCCGTAGAGCGGATCCTTCTCTTTGTGCAGCTGCGCAAGCGTCGCCTCGATAAAAGCGGTGGACGATCCGATGAGTGCTGTTACCCACATCCAGAATACGGCACCGGCGCCACCTGCCGAGATTGCCGCAACCACTCCGACAAGATTGCCCATTCCCACACGCGTAGCGGTGGAGACGATCAGTGTCTGAAATGTGGACAGGCTGTCCTTATGTTCTTTTTTCGCCAAAAGAGACTTTATCATATCCGGAAAAAGTCTCAGCGGCAGAAATTTCGTTCGTATTGTGAAATAGATTCCGGTCGGAATCAAAAGAAGTACCAACAAAGAGATTCCAAGACTGCCTCCTCCGGGCAGCGGAATCGTAATCAGATCTCCCCACAATAAAGAATAGACTTGTTCAATGATAGAAATGATCATTGTATATCCCCTTCTTGACTGCATTATGCAGCATGATATCTTTTTGATCAGTCTCGCGATTCGATGACAAGAAGCTGTCCCGATGTCAGTTCGATTGAAGCTTCATCGTCCACAATCTCATTGCTGATTCCAAGCGAATTAAAACCTCCCATCGTATAATCATGAAGAGGATACTTCAATCCCTTTAATGTAACTCCGGTTACATTTCCGTTATACGGAATCAGTGACAGATAATTTCCGTACTGCTCTTTTTTCTTAAGTGTAACCGAATGATCGATCATACAAATACGATTGTGCGCATCCAACAACTCCATCCGTACACCTTCTTCGAGTCCGATTCCAAGCAGACTGATATTGCCTAACACATGATCCAGACGGGTTCCGGTTCCTCCGATAATCGTAATGGAATCCGCACCTCTTCGAATGCTCTCACGGATGGCGAACTCCGTATCCGTATCATCTTTTTCCGGATTCAGGGTGCAAAAATCGATTTCTTTATTTTGCTGGAAAAAAGCAAGTATTTTTTTATCTGCCGAATCAAAATCGCCGATAATAATATCCGGTGTAACGGCCGCAGCATACAATGCATTCATGCCGGAATCTGCCGCCAGAATACGGTCGTATCTGCCTTGTCCAACTACTTTTGTGACAAACTCTTTGTTTAATGAACCGCCTGATACAATCAAAAACTTCATATCCATTTCACTTTCTTTTACATCACTTCAAGAAACTTTGCAACATTTTCCTGAATGTTTCCATTGAATATTGCAGAACCTGCAACAATAATATTGGCTCCGGCATCCATCACTTCCTCCACATTCGAAAGATTGATGCCTCCGTCTACCTCAATATCCACCTTCAGTTCCTGTTCCTCTATCAGCTTCTTTACTTCTCTTATTTTGTCAATCGTATAAGGAATCAGCCGCTGTCCGCCTAAGCCCGGATTGACTGTCATAATAAGTACCATATCCACTTTCGGCAAGACATGACGGATCATTTCTACCGGTGTCGCAGGATTGAGGGCAACACCTGCCAAAAGTCCCTGCTCCTTAATTACCTCAATCGTACGATCAAGATGTTTGCAAGCCTCTGCATGTACCGTAATAATGTCCGCTCCTGCTTTTGCAAACTCCGCAATATATCGAATTGGTTCCTCAATCATTACGTGCACATCAAACATGCGCTCCGTACAGCCTCGAATAGACTGCATAATCGGAAATCCAAACGAAATGCTCGGCACAAAACTTCCATCCATAACATCAATGTGCACATAGCCGGCACCTGCCTGGTCAAGTATCTGTATCTGCTCTCCAAGATTGGCAAAATCTGCTGATAAAATTGATGGTGATAAACAGTTCATGATGTCCTCCTAATATTTACGTATATTCTTCATTTCATCATAAAGCATCACATAATTGTCATACCGCACCCGACTGATTTTTCCTTCCGCCAAGGCATTCTTAACACCACAATCCGGTTCTCCGATATGACTGCATCCGATAAATCTGCATTCCGGCTCATAAGGAACAAACTCTGGATAGCATGTCCATAGATCTTCTTTTTCAAATCCCGGCAGATCCATAGAACTGAATCCAGGCGTATCCATAATATAAGTATCCTGCCCAATGGAAATAATCTCGGAATGCCGGGTTGTATGTTTGCCCCTTCCGATCTTGTCACTGATGGCTCCTGTCTGCATACGCACATCCGTCTGCAATTCATTGATCAGTGAGGATTTTCCCACGCCGGATGGTCCGGCCACTGTTGTTGTTTTTTCTGCAAGCAATGCTTTTAACCGGTCAATATTTTCTCCTGTTTTTACGCTTGTAAAAAGAATATCATATCCTGCCGGTGCATAAATTTTCTGCAGATTTTCCTTTTCTTCTTCCGATACCAGATCACATTTGTTAAAGCATATCGTAACAGGTACCTTCTGATATTCCATCATACACAAAAAGCGGTCCAGCAGATTAAAATTCGGATCTGGCTTTGCTGCTGCAAAAATCACCAATGCCATATCGATATTTGATACGGCCGGACGAATCAGTTCATTCTTGCGAGGAAGAATCTCCTCTACATTTCCAAGATGTTTCTCCTCATCAAGAACTACGATTTCCACATTGTCTCCGACCAGTGGTTTTACCTTGCGGTTTCGGAAAACACCTTTTGCCTTACATTCATAAATTCCGGTTCCCACTACGTGTACGTAGTAGAAACCGGAAATTCCTTTTACAATCTTACCCTGCATATATAACCTATTGTTTTGTAAACTTTACACTGTGTGTCTCTGTCTTGGTTGTTGTGTCGGAAAGCCCTTCATCATCAATCGTCTCAATTGTCCATGTAATCGTTACTTTACCGGATGCACACTCCATATCACTTGCTGAAATTGTCAGTGATCCGGATACATCTTCATCCCCTCCGTCGTAGGAAACTCCATCACTTCCTGTCAGGCTGTAGGATGCACTGACCGCACCTTCCGGTGCTGCATAAGTTTTTGAGAAACTATAACTTACCTGCTCCGGTCCAAGGCTGACGGTAATCGTCACAGTCGTTCCTGCCGGAACTGTCTTTCCACCGGCAATACTCTGGGAAATGACTTTTCCTGCCTCAACAGAATCACTGTATGCTTCCTTTACTGCAACTTTCAATCCTGCTCCTGTCAGCTTGTTGCTTGCCTTATCTTTTGTATCTCCTAATACGGATGATACATTCACAGACTTCTGTCCCTGGCTGACAACGATTGTTACCGTCGTGCCACTGTCCACACTGCTGCCGCCTGCCGGTGTCTGGGAAATAACTTTTCCTGCATCCACACTGTCGCTGTATTGATAATTCTTTACCACTTTCAGTCCGGCATTATTCAATGCATTGACTGCATCTTTTTCCAAATATCCTTTCACACTTGGTACAACTACTTTTTCAGTCTCAGAGTCTTTGTTGTCATCTGTATAATCTACATTCTGATCTCCCGCAACAATCACATTGACTGTTGATCCTTCAAGTACCTGGGAACCTCCTGTCGGATCCTGCTCGAGAATGGTTCCTGCTGGCTGATCAGACTTCTGCTGTGCAGCTTCAAACATATACAGTCCCTGTGCCTCAAGTGTCTGCTGTGCTTCTTCCTTTGTCTGTCCGCATACATTCTCTACGGCGATCATCTTCTCTGTATCCTGAGAATCCGTCTGGCTTTCTGTCTGTGTTTCTGTCTGGGTTGTCTGTGACTCGTTCGATTTACCCGGATTGATCAGTTTCATTGCACCTACGATCAGATAAATAATTACAATTACAATAACAGCTAATGCAACAATGCCCATAATCGTCATTGCTTTATCCAGCTTCGGATTCAGTCCGGATTCTTCTGCATCGTCCTCATCTTCCGTTTCCGGTTCTTCGTCATAAGGAGGAATTGTTTCCGTCTGAACAGGTTCTGTCGGAGCCTCTACTGCTCTCTGTTCCTTAATCTGCTTGATTTCATCCTGGCTGATAACTTTTGTCTTTCCATTGTCCACAAGCGGAGCAATCACAACGAAATCTTCATTTGGTTTCACCAGTGACTTTCGCAGATCTGCCAGTAAATCCTCGATTGTCTGATAACGGCGGTCCGGATTTTTCTGTGTACATTTTAAAATAATCTTCTCTAAACTGATTGGAAGATTTGGGGCATATGTGCTCGGAGGTGTAATCTCCTCCTGCAGATGCTGGATGGCAACTGCTACCGTCGTATCTCCGTCAAACGGAACACGTCCGGTTACCATCTCATACATGACAATACCAAGCGAATAGATATCACTTCTTCCATCCACAAATCCATTTCTTGCCTGCTCTGGAGAAGAATAATGAACGGATCCCATGACATCAGAACTGATCGTATTGGAAGATGCTGCCCTGGCAATACCAAAATCGGTAACCTTTACTTTTCCTTCCGTAGAAATAATAATATTCTGCGGCTTTATATCACGATGGGTAATCTGCTTGTTGTGGGCCGCCTCGATTCCACGTGCCACCTGAATGGCAATACTTACGGATTCTTTAAAGGATAACTGGCCCTTTTTTTCTATATAAGTCTTAAGTGTGATGCCCTCTACATACTCCATAACGATGAAATAAAGGCCCTCTTCGCTTCCTACGTCATATATATTTACAATATTCGGATGCTCAAGTCCTGCTGCGGACTGTGCTTCTGTACGGAATTTTGCTACAAATGTGCGGTCTTCGGAAAATTCTGTGCGCAATACTTTGATTGCGACAAATCGTCCCAGCACATGATCTTTTGCCTTGTATACATCGGACATTCCGCCTGCACCGATCTTACTTACAATTTCATATCTATCTGCTAAATACGTACCAACTGTTAACATGCTTTCACCTCATACATAAATGGTTCTATAATCATTACTGTAATGTTGTCCCTGCCTCCGTTCTGGTTGGCAGTCTTTACCAGTAGTTCTGTCTTTTCTTCTATCGAAATATCACAGGAAACAATATTGCGGATCACTTCATCCTCCACCATATTGGTCAGACCATCGGTGCAGATTACAATGCGGTCACCTTCCTGTAATTCCACTTCAAAGAAATCTGCTTCTACATTTTCTTTCGCACCAATTGCCCGGGTAATGATGTTTTTATCCGGATGCTCCCTGGCCGCCGCCACATCAACTTCGCCCAGCCTTACCATCTCCGCTACCAGTGAATGATCTCTGGTCACCTGACGGATATTGTCATTTACAATATAAAGCCGGCTGTCACCGACATTGGCAACATAAAGCTTTCCATCGATAATTGTCGCAACAACAAGAGTCGTACCCATACCTTGTTTCGACTCATCTTCTGCTGCTTCTTCAATTAAAATTTTGTTAGCTGTGTTTATTGCCTCTTTTATAATTGAAACCGGTTCCTCCCCCGGGTCTCTGGATACGGACGCTACCACACGCTGCGTAGTGTACCGCGACGCATAGTCGCCAGCCTTATGGCCACCCATATGCCACAATATACAAATTCGGCAGATTACCAACTGGGTCATCCGATGCGAAAAAATAATCCTGATTCATTTCCCGCAAGACGCCGGTATCCGTTATGGAATACGTCTTCATCCGCTTTATCCTTTCTTGCTGTAAAATCAAATGCTATCCCTCTTTGGAAGTGATATATCGCTTGCGTAACTGTCCGCAGGCTCCATCAATATCCCTGCCCATTTCCCTTCTTATAGTAACATTTATTCCGTTTTTTTCAAGTTTATTTTTAAAAGCATAAATAGCTTTTTGCTCTGACTGCCTGTAATCTCTTTCTTTAATAGGATTAACCGGAATAAGATTTATATGGCAGTTCATCCCTTTCACAAGCGATATCAGCTGCTGTGCACACTCTTCTGTATCATTAACATCTTTTACAAGACTATATTCAAATGAAATTCGTCTGTTAGTCTGCTTTAAATAATACCGGCATGCTTCCATAATCTCTTCAATTGAATATTTATTTGCAATAGGCATCATCGTTTTTCTTAATTCATCATTAGGAGCATGAAGCGATATTGCAAGCGTTATCTGCAGTTTTTTATCTGCCATCTCTATAATCTTAGGTACAATTCCACATGTCGATACAGTAATATTTCTCGCACTGATATTAAGTCCCTGTTCACTGTTTAACAGACTTAAAAAGCGGATAATATTATCAAAATTATCCATTGGCTCACCAGAACCCATGACTACAACATTATCAACTCTCTCACCGGAAATTTTCTGAATCGTATATATCTGGTCAAGCATCTCTGATGGCGTAAGATTTCTCACACAGCCATCAAGTGTGGACGCACAGAAACGGCATCCCATACGGCAGCCAACCTGTGAAGATATACATACAGAATTACCATGATGATATTTCATAAGAACACTTTCTATAAGATTGCCGTCATATAATTCAAATAGAAATTTTGATGTTCCGTCAATTTTT
>OGRA01003468.1_pt1 | contig 11896 bp, 10 predicted proteins | sample 1553351 | NCBI WGS metagenome assembly OGRA01 (sample SAMEA2580056, study PRJEB22360) | human gut metagenome | biome: human gut; feature: human-associated habitat; material: faeces | place: Denmark | collected 2008/2010
GTATATGTATAGTAGTCAATCGAGTCGTTTTCAGCTTCTCTTTCAATATACTCTTCAAAATCAAGATTAGCATAAGGACCAGTGCCTTTTCCTCTAACATCATAATAATACTTTTCAGGATTATATTCTCCTTCAGGATAACCTAATATTAAATTGTCTTTTCCAACCTCTCCATGTATATGCAACACTTTTTTTGGATGAATATGATATAATATTTCAAGCGTATGTGTATAATTGAAATTTATAAATAAATCATCAGGCATAAACAGATCACAATACTCAGAACGGGGACTAGTCGTATTTATTGCAGTTTCAGCTTGTTTGGCAAACGCATATAATTCTTCAGTGAGATTGGCATTTAAATCTACTTGTGTAATAATTGCATCTCTGTCACTTTCGTGATCTGATAAATAGTCAGGTTCATAACCTTCAAAAATTTCTTCTAACGAATTAAAATCTGGTGTTCCCAAACAATTTTCAAAGTCCGACCAGATGTCCGCTTTTTCAGTTTGATATAAAACCCAGAAATTTTCATTCTGCTCAAATGATTCTGCTATATTTTTGAAATCCAAATCAAATCTAGTTGGTAATTCATGAGATAAATCAAATCCATTTCCTATAACAAACAATCTACTCATCTATTTACTCCTATAAATGAAAATTTAGAGCAGAGGCGCAGGCTCTGTTTAAGGCTTGGTTTGTTGATTTTGAGCCGTTTGGCGGCGTTATGCCTGAGGATTGGAGCGAATGTATCCTTGATTCTATGTGTTCACTGATTATTAAAGGTATAACTCCAAAATATAATGAACACTCCGCCCAACTTGTTATCAATCAGAAATGCGTTAGAAATCATCAAATAGACCTATCCTTAGCACGTTGTCACGAGCCTAAGAAAGTAAATGAAAAATGGCTCCAATACGGCGATATTGTTGTAAATTCAACTGGAACAGGAACACTTGGAAGAGCAGCGCAGGTTCTGTTTACTCCGAACAATATGACTGTCGATTCTCATGTTACCATCATTCGTGCTTCAAAACAAGAGTATATTTATTATCTCGGCTTATGGGCGACTTCTCATGAACATGATTTTGAGATGCTACAGACAGGTAGTACAGGGCAGACAGATTTGCCTCGAGAAAGACTAAAACAGATGCAAATCGTATTGCCATCTGACAGTATTCTTAGCAGCTTTTCCAAAGTAATAAAGCCGATTGCTGACATTAGAATACAAAAACAGCAAGAAACCCAGCGCCTTTCAGCCCTCCGTGACACGCTCTTGCCGAAACTGATGAACGGCGAAATTGACGTGTCAGTGGTGCAGATTTAGGCGGCTTGCAAGCGTAAATTTTCATTTATCCGATTATTAAATTCGATTTTTTCGTCAAGGGCAGAAAGAATTGAAGCTATTTGTTTCTGAATTTCGAGTGAGGGCAAGTCAATTTCAAGATTTTGAATAACGTCAGTCTGAACACGTTGTCTACCTGATGAACCAACCATTGATTTAATAGCAGGATCTCTTACTATATCACTGCAAACAAGATAATACAAAAAATTACAATCGGATATTCCCTCTTTTGCTCTAAATACAATATATTCTGTAGAACCAAATCCAATTTCATTATCATCAAGTATACTGACTTGTGATGTTTTTCCATTTTCAAGGCAAGGCGTTATTCTTGCCATTATTGTATCACCATTTCTAAATTTAGTTCCACCTTTATATTCCAACAGTTCAAAAGATGGGATTTTTCTCGTGAATGGTTGCAAAACAGCCATATCAACTTTTTTTGCAATAGTTCCTTTTTTTATGGTTTCACGAGGATTTATTATAGAAACATCACCCAGTTTATACTTCATACCCAATCGCCCCCAGCTTCTCCCTAATCTCATTTTCAAGCTCATGGGATTTTTCAAACATCTCCGAAAGTTCAGAAGTCAAACGCTTCATTTTTTCATCAAACGGTTCGCCATCGTCTTCCTGTTCTTCAATGCCAACATATCGACCCGGCGTTAAAATATAATCCTGTTTTGCAATCTCTTCTGTTGAAGCAACGGCACAGAAGCCCTTGACTTCTTCCAATTCGCCATTCTGAAAAGCAGTGAAAGTATCCGCAAGCTTTGCAATATCCTCATCTGAAAAATCTCGATGCTTTCTGTCCACCATAAATCCCATTTTTCGAGCATCTATGAAAAGCGTTTTCCCTTTTTGCTTTTTATTTTTGGAAATAAACCAGAGTGTAACAGGAATTGTAACAGAATAGAAAAGCTGTGTCGGCATTGCAACAATTCCCTCGATCAAATCATCTTCAATGATTCTCTTTCTGATTTCGCCCTCACCGCTTGACTGCGTACTCAATGCACCATTTGCAAGTACAAGCCCGATTTTTCCGTTCGGTGCAAGGTGATGAATCATATGCTGAATCCAGGCATAGTTCGCATTATTTGCAGGCGGTACACCATATTTCCAGCGAACATCTTCTGTCAAGCGTTCCTGTCCCCACGGATGATAGTTGAATGGAGGATTTGCCAGAATGAAATCCGCCTTCAAGGTTTTATGCAGATCATTGCTGAATGTGTCCGCTTGATGTGGTCCAAAATCAGCTTCAATGCCACGAATCGCCATGTTCATTTTTGCCATTTTCCAGGTATCTGCATTTGCTTCTTGACCATATACCGAGATATTGTTTCGATTGCCACTATGTGCTTGTATGAACTTTGCACTCTGTACAAACATGCCGCCACTTCCACAAGCCGGATCATAGACACGACAGTTTTCAAACGGCTTCAAAATCTCAACAAGTGTTTTTACTACACTTGATGGTGTGTAGAATTCGCCGCCTTTTTGTCCTTCCTTTTCTGCAAACATTGCAATGCAGTACTCATAAGTACGACCAAACAAATCCTCATCTTGTCCAGTTTCGCTCATGTCAATGTTGTTTGTAAAAATATCTACAACGTCGCCAAGGACACGTTTGTCCAGATCAGGGCTTGCGTAGTTTTTGGGCAGAACATCTTTGAGAGACTTGTTTTCCTCCTCAATTGCCCGCATAGCATCGTCAATTACAGTACCAATTTCAGGCGTGTGAGCTGCCTCTGCAATCTTGTTCCATCTCGCATCTTCTGGAACAAAGAAGATGTTATCCATTGTATAGGCATCTTTATCATCTTCGAATCCATCGCCTTCATCAACCAACTCCTGATATTTCTTATCAAAAGCACAGGATATGTACCGAAGGAAAATCAATCCAACAATAACCTTTCGATATTCTGCCGCAGGAATGTGTCCCCATAACACACAAGCAGCATCCCATATTTGCTTTTCAAATCCAATGCTAGCGTTTGTTTTTTCTGCCATTATTGACCTCCCAATCTGTTTTCATGTCTTTATCTGTAACTTTCTTGCTACAATGTTTTATTCAAAGTTATTATACCACAATATGTCGAAAAATTCAAGTAATATGTGCATATTTTTATCAAAAAAATCAACTATTTAGAGATAGCTTATTTCATTTCAATCCGGCACACCTGCCCCACGCCAATCACCATCCCACCTACAAACTTCATCACTCGCTTCTCCGCATCATAGAATCGGAAATTCCCAGTATAAGTCATATACCTGCCGCCGTCTTTTTTGGCATCCGGTTGAAAGTATGTTACCGTTACCAGCGGACGTTCTTCTTCATGCTCCAGCAGTTTCTGAAATGCCTGATTCAATGCATCGATAGCGTCTTCCGACAGTTCTTCTCTGCCGTCAGTCGATCTGGCAGCTTCTCCGATCTCCTCGTCATAACCAACCAGTGCCGCAAACGGAGCGAACTGTGCCGCACGGCTTTCCAAGGACATTGGTGTATGATGCTTTAGCTGATAGCGTTCATGATTCCGGATGTCCTCATAGTTCCTCATGCCTTATGCCCTCCAACCTGTTCATTTCGTTCCATGGTCGTTGCACCTTCCCGAAAGTTCATGCCTTTTAAGATCGCATTTTTTCCATAGCGATCCTTGATACTTAGGATCGCTTCCTGCAACTGATGTTCTTTCTTTAAGGACTCTTGCTCCTGTTTTCGCTTTTGTTCCTGTGCCTCCACATCATCAAACAGGCTGTACTGCATCACTTCTTCCTGCACTTCGCCCTCTGGAATTACATGGTTCGCCGTGATGCTCATTCTCCGCACCTGCAATTCCGGATCAACGATCTGGTCGTAGAGAGAAAGTACTTTTTCCATGATGCGTTTGGTAGAAGAAGTCTGCTTTCCGAGATTCACCGAACCGTGTGCGGCTTTGGGGATTTTCTTGCCGTAGCGGTCTTTTTTCAGTTCACCCCGGTATGTTTCCGGGATTCCGGTGTGATCGTATCCCACCATCAAAACGATCTGATCTGCAACCATTTTCTTTCGCACCAGATCTAGCACCAGCAGCTCGGTCATTTCCCGAACGATCAACCGACCTTTCTCAAAGTCGTAGGGACAAGGAAGCACCTGTCCCTGACTGATGCTATGCCCTTTGGGCTGATAGCTTTTGATTGCCTGCATGGTACATGGTTCATACCCCCAGGCATGGTCAATCAGCAGTTCCGCAGCCACACCAAACATCCGGAACAGCAGGTCTTCTCCGTGCTCTGAAAAACGTGCCAGATCTCCCATGGTAAAGATCTGCATCTTTTCCAATCGCTTGGCATAGCCGCTGCCAATTCTCCAGAAGTCAGTCAGTGGAGTATGACTCCACAGCTTTTTCCGATAGGACATTTCGTCTAGTTCAGCGATTCGTACCCCATTCTCATCCGCAGGAATTTTCTTTGCGACAATATCCATGGCAATCTTAGCGAGGTACAGATTGGTTCCAATGCCGGAAGTCGCTGTAATGCCTGTCTCTTGCAGTACCTCCCGGATCATTTTTCTCGCCAGTTCCTGCGGTGTGCAGTGATAGGTTTTCAAATAACCTGTTGCATCGATAAAGACCTCATCAATGGAATACACATGAATATCTTCCGGTGCAATGTACCGCAAGTAGATCTCATAGATCTTTGTACTGATCTCCATATAGTGTGCCATCTGCGGCGGTGCAATGACAAAATCCAACTGCAAGGACGGATTCTGATCGAGTTCTGAAGCAAGGCAGGATTTTCCCGTAAATTCGTGATTCGGAAGCTTTTGCAGACGCTGTGCATTGACTCGTCTCACGGTTTCAATCACCTCAAACAGTCTTGCTCTGCCCGGAATGCCGTATTGTTTTAAGGCGGGCGTGACCGCAAGGCAGATCGTCTTTTCCGTTCGACCGGCATCTGCTACCACCAGATTGGTATTCAGCGGGTCAAGACCTCGCTCCACGCACTCCACAGATGCGTAAAAACTTTTCAGATCAATGCAAATATACGCTGCCATCATGACACCTCTATTCCTTCTGATTTCCTTACTAGTAGTATATCATATTTTGCCCGAAGATACAAGAAAAGCCCTGCATTTCTGCAAGGCTTTTCCGTTGTAGAGCAGTCTTTATTTCACTGCTTCATATAAAACGCACACTCGTATCCATCCGCACGTAAAAGCAGACCTTCTGCCCATTCCGGCGTTTGTCCCATCAACTCACAAATCTGTTCCACAGAAACATCCGGCGTGCATTCTATGATAACTTCATCATGCACATGACCGACGATCTCCATGTCCTGCATGTTCTGCATCGCATATAGGAGCAGGTCTCTTGCCACACCCTGTGTGATGTTCTCCACAAGCTTTGCTCCGTAGGTCTTTAACCGGTTCCACTTGTGGCTGTTGTCTATGCCCTCGTAAGTGATGATATTCTTGCCGTTGTCATCTTTCTCAACCTTTGGTCTTACGTAAGCAAGCCGGCGTCTGGAGGGCAATTCGATAAAGAAGATACCGGATTCATATGAGAAACGTAATTTGCCGCAGGTCATGCCGCACTGGTCTGTGATGACCTTTTCTGCTGCACGCTGTACATCACCCCAGAACTTTACAATGTTGGGAGAAGAGCTTCTCCAATCGTCTACCAGTTTGAACAGATCATCATCAGAAAGCTTTAATTCCGTACCGCCCATTGCTTTGATCGCACCAATGGAGCCGCCGTAACCGCAAGCTAACTCTGCTATTTTTCCCTTCTGCCGAAGATGTCCGTTTGTACCGTTTTTCTCCACTGGGACACCGAACATTTTCGATGCCGATGCACAGTAGATATCCTCACCGTTGGCAAATGCCTGCATTCGCCACTTCTCATCTGCCAGCCATGCAAGGACTCTTGCTTCTATGGCGGAGAAGTCTGCGACCACGTATTTCTTTCCTTCCGGCGGGATGAATGCTGTGCGGATGAGCTGGGAAAGCACATCCGGAACGTCATCATGATTTTCCTTTATGGTATCAAATTCACCAGTCCTGATCTGTTCCTTCAGCTCTGCCAAGTCGTCCAGATGATTCTGCGGCAGGTTCTGCAGCTGGATCAGCCGTCCTGCAAATCTGCCGGTGCGGTTAGCACCATAGAAGCTGAACATTCCTCTTGCACGACCATCTGCACAAACAACACGAAGCATCGTGGTATATTTCTGGACGGATGACCTGGAAAGCTGCTGATATAGGCGAAGCACTTCCTGTACTTCCTCCGGAGCTGATCCGGAAATTTTCTGTATGAACTTTTTGTCCAGCGTATCCGTTTCCATGCCCCTGCACATCAACCATTCCTTCATTTGCACCGGAGAGTTGGGATTGTCCAGTCCGGTAAGCTCTTTGAGCTTCGGCAGAAGTGCTTTCTTTACCTGTCCGTCCAGTTCAACTGCTTTTTTCGCAAACGATGTATCCACCAGAATGCCCCGGTCATTGATCTCCTGATCGATGTAGAACTCCTCCCACACAAATTCCGGCACCGGAAATTCAGAGAGATACCGCTGTATTTTCAGTTCTACTTCCACATCACGCCGGTTGTATGCCTTGAATTTTTCCCACTTCTTAGGAGCATCCGATTTATCATGAAATAAAATACTCCCATCCGCTTCCTGGTGCAGTGTGCAGAAGAATCGGATCAGCTCCTTTCCCTCTGCCATCTTTTTTTCTTTTAACCGGAGAAGTCTTCCCATGTCGTCCAGTGAGGACAGCATACCGAGGTAACGGCAGTGTATCATGTCACACTGCCATGATACCGGATCCAGATAGCTGCCTGTGGAATCCTCAAAATCAAGCATCTCCGGATACTTTCTGCGTAGGTATACAGAGAGGCAGATGCGTTCGAAATTGACATGGAACGCCTTTTTGATGACAGTCTCGTCTGTGAGTGCATTCCGAACATCGTCCGGCAATGTTTCGCCGTTGGCGATGTCACAGGTCGCTACCGGACCATTGTCCACAGCGTAAGAGACCAGCAGCAAGTCGAAACACTCCGACTCTGCATAACGGTATACACCGCAGTCCTTGATATTCTCGTCAGATGCCGTTTCAATATCTATGGTGATCTGTTTCATTTTTTTATGCTCCTTTCCTGGCGGAAACCCTTCTTGGTCTCCCGATCCACACAAATGTTTTTCTTGAGATGTACACGAACTGTATCATCGACTTCTATCCGATCGACCGTATCTTCCAGAAAGCCGAGTACGTCCTCGTTTCGGTTTTCCATAACATATTCTGTGAATCTGTCACGGATCCGGTCAATGTCCTCCGCTGTAAACACCTTTTTGGCAGCCTCATAGTCGCTGATCCGACGGTCGATCTTTGCTATCCGCTTATCCAGTCTTTTGATCTTGTCGATGATGGATTTTGTACCGTCTCCGTTCTCAGCGATATCCATCAGATTGCTGCACCGTTTTTCTGCATTTTCCTTATCACTCCGCAGTACTTCTATCTGCAGGTCGATCACACGTTCCTGTATCTTGCCGTATGCGTTGAGCTTATCGACAAGCTCCTCATAATTCTCGGGAGAGAAGATACATGCCCGGAGTCCGTTGATGACCATATCGTCCAGATACTTTTCGTTTACGGTCTTTACCGCAGGGCAGCTGCAGCTGAACCGGTACTGTTTGACAGGGGCATTGTTTTTGCTGGTCCTGCTATACTGTACATGACCGCTGAGCTTTTTGCCGCATTTTCCGCAGAAGACCTTTCCGTTAAACGGATAATAATTCTTACCGTTGTAGTTGCGGATCCGGTTCTTGTTGTCATGGAGCCGCTCTTGCACCTTGTCAAACAACTCTTCGCTTACGATCGGCTCTATTGCACCGTGCACCTGATAGTAGTCCTCTTTTTGCTGATGGCTGTTCCGCATCCCACGGAAATCTTTGGATGCCCGTTTGTTCCAGAAGTATGTGCCGCAGTACTTTTCATTCTCCAAAATCGTTTTAATGGAGGTGCTTTTAAAATTACCGCCCTTTACAGTTGTGAAACCGTTGTCATCGAGCCATTGAGCAATCTGCTTGTAACTCATGCCAGCCGCATACATCTCAAACATCTTTCGGACTGCCGGTGCCTTGGCTTCATCAATATAGAGCTTCTTATCCGAACCAACTGTATACCCGTATGGCGGAAGTCCGCCGTTATGAAGCATTTGTTCTGCGTTGACCCGAAGCCCCTTCATTGTTTCCTTGCTTAATCTTCGGGAGTATTTTTCAGCAGAGGCGGCTTCATCGAGGATCTCTGACATACAATCCTCATCCATAGAATTCAGCCCGTCTGTGGTAATAACAGCAATTCCTCTGCATTTCAGGGTATAGATATCATTCAGCTGATTGCGGACGTTTCTGTGAAGGCGGTCAAGGTGATGGAGCAGCACGCAGGTCACTTCCGGATGCTTCTCCAGATATTCCATCATTTGCTGATAGCCCGTTCTGTTTTGCACAGAAGTACCGCTCTTCGCCAGATCATGAAAGGCTTCCACAATTTTTAAGTGGTTTTTCTTTGCATAATCTTTGATTGCCTGTTCCTGCGCACACATGCTGTTGTTGTCCACCTGATTCAGAGAACTGATCCGGCGGTACGTCACAGCGAGCCGGGAATATGCAGATCGATCCATCGTCATAACAATCTCATTCCTTTCTCAAAAAAACATCTTATCTATATTAAGCTGAAGGTGCTTTACCGCACCCTTCAGACAAAATATGCTTCATCCATTTCTTCCGGTTTTTCTGCTGTTTCTACGTAAATTCTGTAGAGCAGCTTTATCACGCTTTCGGGCAGTTCTGCCCCTGATTTATCTGATACGGTTTCCATGCCGGTATAGACATGGCAGCCGTTTTTGTAATTTGTGTGTTTTAGGAAATTTCTATCAAATTCGAATTCCTTTGCCTTCATGCTTCATCTAACCCTTCATAATGTGTTAAAACAAATTCCAGTGTCATACAATCGTCATCTCCCGTTCCCTCGTCCGGCAGGATGAGCTCATAACAATTTACCAGCGTCCCGTTAAACCGCTGCCGATTTTTCAGGGCATTTTTCTTACGCCGAAGCAGATAGCCGGCTGCATCCAGTTCTTTTACTACCAGATCAGTGTTGGAAGCCCCGTATTCTGACAAGATTCGCAGACACAGCTCATCTATGAATGCGACTGTATGATTGGCTTCATTCTTCTTGATGCCCTCCTGGTACGGGTGCATTGCAGCATAGGTCACCAGGTGCTGATAGTACTTGTCAGCGACATTCGTTTTCTCACGGATCGATCCATGGTTCTCTGTCAGAATGGCTGTGATCCCTTCCACGTCCATCGCCACGCCATGATCAGAAAGGACTTTTGCTGCCAGAAGGAGCAGTGCGTATTCATTGATCAGCCGTTCGGTAAGATCAAAGTATTCTGTTTCTGCAATGGCATCCCTCATGGCGGTTCTGCATTCCTCGTACTTTGCCTGAATGGTTTCAGGTTCTGCTTTCAGTAAGTACTCAGACAGCATCTTTCCCAGAATGCCGTACTGCTTTCCGCAAAAGTCATGGATTTTTTCGCTGTGCTCCCGGCTGTCAGTAAATGCCAGTTCAAAGCTGAGTAGACGTGCATCCAAGCCCTTGTTGTGCATGTGTGCATCGGTCAGAAGCCGGCACTCCGAAGACGTGATCATGATCAGCTTCCAGGTATCCGATTCCCGCAGGTCAGCATTGGTATTACAGCGGCTTTTATCTTGTTCCAGCGTCACTGTATAAAACAGATTTTCCATGTTCACACCTGACGATACAGTCGCTTCATCAAAAATCTGCGGTATCCCGAACTTTTGAGCAAAATTTCTGACGATGGCATTTAACGTACCGAAAAAAGGGATATAGATCTTCTTGTCATTCGGGTTCGTGAACACCGAAGCCATCAGTGCTTGTGCAGTACTCTTGCCAGTTGTTGTCCTGCCGTAAAAGGAAATAATAAATGACTGTAATGCCATGCCGCACTGTATACTGAGATACGCCAGAAAAAGGGAAGCACAGCTGCAGCAAAGAGCAAACATAACAGCAGTGTTGGTAAGCAGCCGGTTCAATCCTTCTGTGTACACCGCCAAGGGAACATCTTTTGTGTACTGCAAGATCTTCGCTCCTTCTTCATAAGCTATGAACTGCAGTTTTTTCTCTTTCATCATAAATCCCATACCGCAGTACTGTTCCTCGATTTCCAGCTTTGTGATACAGCGGAACAGGTATCGGCTGAAAGCATCTGCATGATCAAAGTTGAAAATGAGACCGTATTTGGAGATTTTCGTGACTTCCTTGGGATACAGCAGGTCATAATCTACATCGACAAGACTGCCGTTGACGCTGAGGCGTACATGGTACTCGTTGTATTTATCTCGATAAGTGGAGTCCACCAGAAACCAGTTGGACAGCCAGACCAAACCGGTAAAGCGGGTGGAGTGGACTGCAAGCAAAAGGAACTTGTTCGGTACCGGAATGACGGGGTAGCAGTTTTCTTTGTATTGCAGCTGCTGCAGCTGATCAGATGAAAGCGGCTTCATGCCGAACGTTTCCATGCTGTTTAGGATCTGTTTCCACTCTTCCGCTGACATTTCTTTCCGAGTCCCGGCGGTACGTGATAGTTTTCGTACACCCATAAAATTTTCTCCTTTCCATTTTCTGACAAAAACTGCCGCAGCCCCGGCGTGGAACTGCGGCAGCAATGAACCATTTGAAAAAACAATCGTTAGGTTAGAGGGTGACTATTGCAGCAAGGTTGCCTTTGCCGTCATCCTGTACCTGTGTGAGCGTTCCGCAGCGGGTGGAAGCGTTTTCTGGGAAATCAATGCCGGAGGTTAAAGAAATTACCTCATCTACGACGGCTGTGTCATAGAGAATTCCACCTTTTCCAAGCTTGAAAGACCCTGCCGTGCCGTCCGGAACGGCAACGATGGCGATTTTGCTTTTGCCTAAAAGCACCCTGACACTGGACGGTTCATTCAGAGCTGCATATAAGTCACGGTTCAGTTTCAGACGTTTTGATCCACTCGTGCAGACCACTGACATGCAGCCAGTTCGCTGTTTATCTGGTGCAGCCTCTTTGAAATCTGAAAGATCAACGTATGACTCAGCGTTAGAATTTACCTTTTCAATACTCTTCTTTAAATATTTTGCCATTTTTTAATTACTCCTTTTCTTACACTTCATTGAATTGACTTACGTACAAAATTTTTTCTGTAGTTGCAGCACCACTCTTTCTCAGAATGTTGACAGAAGGACCATCGAAGTGGTATACTGTTACAGACGGCTTCCTTCCGTCTAATTCTATCATAGCGTAATCTAAAAATCCCCGCAAGGATCATCTGGATCATCTGAGTCATTTATTTTGTCGCCTGCGAAAATCACAAATTTCAATGCTGTATTTCCTAATTATCAGATCTGCCATGAAGCGAATCGACGGCTTCCTTCCGTCTATTTCTATCATAGCGTAATCTAAAAATTCCCGCAAGAATCATCCAGATCACCTGAGTCATTTATTTTGTCGCCTG
>OGRA01003510.1_pt1 | contig 11798 bp, 8 predicted proteins | sample 1553351 | NCBI WGS metagenome assembly OGRA01 (sample SAMEA2580056, study PRJEB22360) | human gut metagenome | biome: human gut; feature: human-associated habitat; material: faeces | place: Denmark | collected 2008/2010
TTGTATCCATTTTAAGGATAATTAGTTGTGTGCTAGAAGTGAAACATAATATCGTGTAAGTTAATGGGTATGACAGACGAGAAGAAAATTATTTTTTCCATGATGGGGGTGAGTAAAACGATACCACCTCAAAGAAAGATTATAAAGGATATTTATCTTTCCTTTTTTTATGGGGCAAAAATCGGGGTGATCGGTTTGAACGGTTCCGGAAAATCGACGTTATTGAAAATTATTGCCGGGTTAGACCCGAATTACGAGGGGAAGGTGATCTGGTCGAAAGAACATTCTATCGGGTATTTGCCACAGGAGCCTCAGTTGGATGATTCCAAGACCGTGAAAGAGGTCGTGCAGGAGGGTGTTCAGGAGGTGATGGATTTGTTGAAGGAGTACGAGGAGGTGAACATGAAGTTTGCCGAACCGATGAGTGATGAGGAGATGGATAAGTTAATGACTCGTCAGGGGGAGTTGACAGAATTGATCGAGCATCACGGCGGATGGGAGATTGACCAGAAGTTGGAGAGGGCTATGGATGCCTTGCGTTGTCCTGAACCGGATGCGGAAGTGAAGTTCCTTTCCGGGGGAGAACGTCGTCGGGTGGCCTTGTGTCGCTTGTTGTTGCAAGAACCGGATATTTTGTTGCTGGATGAGCCGACGAACCATTTGGATGCCGAGTCGGTGGAATGGTTGGAACAACACTTGCATCAATATTCCGGTACGGTTATTTGCGTGACGCATGATCGTTACTTCTTGGATAACGTGGCCGGTTGGATACTGGAACTAGACCGGGGTGAGGGAATTCCATGGGAAGGAAATTATTCTTCTTGGTTGGAACAGAAGGCAAAACGCTTGGAACAGGAGGAAAAACAGGCCAGCAAACGCCGGAAGACGCTGGAACGGGAGCTGGAATGGGTACGTATGGCTCCTAAGGCTCGTCAGGCAAAGAGTAAGGCTCGTTTGAAGGCTTATGACCGGATGATGGATGAGGACGTGAAGGAGAAAGAAGAAAAGCTCGAAATATTTATTCCGAACGGTCCTCGTTTGGGAAACAAGGTGATCGAGGCCGAGCATGTGGCGAAGGCTTTCGGGGATAAGGTGTTGTTCGATGATCTTGAATTTAAGTTACCCCCGGCCGGAATTGTTGGGGTGATCGGCCCTAACGGTGCGGGAAAGACTACTTTGTTCCGTTTAATTATGGGCGTGGAGCAACCGGATAAGGGGACATTTGAAGTTGGGCCGACCGTGAAGATTGCGTATATAGATCAACAGCATAAAGCAATAGACCCGGAGAAGACGGTTTATCAGGTGATTTCCGGGGGAAGTGATTTGATAAACCTGGGAGGACGGGAAGTGAATGCCCGGGCTTATGTTTCCAAATTTAACTTCTCCGGGACGGATCAGGAAAAGAAATGCGGGGTGTTGTCCGGTGGGGAGCGTAATCGCTTACACTTGGCTTTGGCATTAAAGGAGGATGCTAACGTGCTGTTGCTGGACGAGCCCACGAATGATATTGATGTGAACACGTTACGGGCCCTGGAAGAGGGATTGGAAAATTTTGCGGGCTGTGCCGTGGTCGTGTCGCATGATCGTTGGTTTCTGGATCGTATTGCAACTCATATCCTGGCTTTCGAGGGTGATTCTAAAGTGGTATATTTCGAGGGAAGTTACTCCGAATACGAGGAAAGTAAGAGAAAACGTTTGGGAGATGTTACTCCGAAACGTATACGTTATAAAAAATTAATCGGTTAAGATTATAAGGACGTGCCTAAGAAAAAAGAAAAAAAGATTGTAGATACCGGTTTCGTGCCGGGTATCTATAATTATTGCGACAGATGGTGTGAACGTTGTCCATTGCAGCTTCGTTGTATGAGTTACATGATGGGGAAGAAATTGAAGGAACGGACGAAAGTGAACTTGGGAGAGGAGATGCCGGATGATGACGAGTCGGCGTTAGCCCGTCTGAAAAATATTTTTGATTCTACTTTTGACGTGTTGCGAGAGTTGGCGGAGGAAAGAGGTATGGGGATAGAGGATATTTATTCCTCGGAGAAGGTGGACCGGGGATTCTGGGGGGAGGATTACGAGGATTTGGAAGATGAGGATGAAGAGGCGGTCAGGCAGATAGAACAGGAAGATCTTGTGAAATGTGACCGGATTTATAAGACTCTGGCCGAGAAATGCCAAGAGGGTATTTATCAATGGTTTGACGAGGCCAAGATAAAAGAAGGTGATGCTCCTAGAACGAAAGAGGTCGGTGATGCGTTGTTGGAGGTAAATTGGTATCTGGATTTGATTCACTCCAAGATTAGGAGGGCGTTGTACGGGTATTATATCTATTCGGATAAGATTAATGCCACGCAGGAAGAGGATGATTATAATGGGTCGGCGAAGGTAGCCTTGTTGGCTGTCGAGATTTCTCAAAATGCGTGGATGGTTTTGAGGGAGCGTTTGTCAAATTTTGAATCGAATATATCTCACTTGATCGTGATTTTGGAACAATTGGGGTTGGAGATTGATCACTTTTTTCCAAAAGCTCGTTATTTTAAGAGACCCGGTTTTGATTGTTAATATAAAAATGTAAATTGAGGTGGGGCGTTTGATGTTTAAATACCGTTTTTCTTTTACGAATCATCCGTGTACAGGGTGGAATTGAAAAACGGTATATTCGGGGAGAAATAATAACATAGTTGTGAGATAACCTGTTTTTCGAACGAGTGAAGTGTTCACTATTTTGTTAAAAATGTGATGTTGAATAAATCGGGATCGGCTATGAAATGTGCAAGTGAAATTTTCTAAATTTGATGTTATTGACAAAAATATTGAAAATGATTAGATGTGTATGAAAAAATCTCTATATTTGTAATCAAATAAACGAACGATTCTTAATATTATAAATCCTCTTATTCTTTTTTATTTACGTTTTTTGCTTAGTCATTCATACACATACCTTTATGACTAGGTGACTTTTCGTGATTATTTGATTTTACCTTTCTTTTTTCGCTATCAAAAATCGTTGGTTTTTTGATAGCGTGAATGTATAAAAAGAGAGGTGTATATGTCTGTTTATAAGCTGTTTATTGTTTGGGTGTGTGGAATGTGCATTTTCGGATGTGCATCCAGTAAAAAGGTCGTTTATTTACAGGATATTAAAGTGGATAAGCGAGTTAAGGCGGCATGTGAGTATCGAACCGTGATTCATGTTGATGATTTATTGTCGATTATCGTGTCGTGTGATGACATTGAGGCTGCCTTACCATTCAATACCCCGATGATCGGTTTAGGGAAAGAAGTTACTTCGGGGAACCAGCAAGCAGCTTTAGGATACCTAGTTGATAAAGAGGGATATGTTGATTTTCCTGTTTTAGGTAAGTTGCAGGTGGATGGGATTTCTCGTAATGAATTGGCTGATATGTTAAAGGAGAAGTTGTCCGGTTATTTGAAGAACCCGATCGTGACGATTCAATTCCTGAATTTTAAGGTGACTGTTTTGGGTGAGGTGCGTAATCCCGGGAGTTACAAGGTGAACAGCGAGCGAATCTCTATTCTTGATGCCTTGGGAATGGCGGGTGATTTGCAAATTAATGCCAAGAGAAAGAACGTTTTGGTGATGCGGGAGGATGGGAATGAAAAGGTGTTTTCCCGTGTCGATCTAACTTCGAGTGAGTTGTTACATTCCCCGTTTTTCTATTTACAGCAAAATGACGTGGTGTACGTTGAACCGAGCCGGGGTCGAATCGTGGGAGGCAACGCAGGAACTTTCTTACCTTATATATTATCAAGTGTATCCACTTTCGTAGCCGTGTTGGCTTTAATAATAAGATGATGACCGGAAAAGCTGGTTGCAACTATTTATGAATCTGTAAAGTAACAATTTTATGAACGAGAATGTCAGTAGAGAAATACAGTCTGATCAGGAAGATGTCATTGACTTGGGTAAGTTGTTTTATAAGATTCTAGTCCGGTGGCGTTGGTTTATCATCTCGGTGCCGCTGTGTCTGGCGGCGGCACTATTTTATTGTTTAATCAGTACGCCGGTGTATGATATTCACGGGAAGGTGATGATTAGTGACACGAAAAAGGGAGAGTTGGGAACGAACGTGATGATGAAGGAGTTGGGGTTGTCTCGGGCGGGGGATGTGTACGTGGAGAACGAAATGGTGGAATTGCAGTCGAAGAATTTGATGCGGGAGGTGGTTCGGGATTTGGAGTTAAATATACGTTATACCCAAGAATGTTTTTTCCGGGATCATGAACTTTATAACGACTCACCCGTGAAGATACTGGTTGATCACCCGGAAGGTATAAAGGATACTTGCCTGTATGTTCTTTTGACGGCAAATGAGGAGGTTGTCGTGACCGACCCGAAGGGGGAGGTGATCCGGCGAGGACATTTTTCGGAGAGTATTTCCATGGGGGATTACTGTATCTCCGTGGAAAAAAATGAGGAATACATGGGGAGAGAATTGCGAGAAGTCCGGATCAACTTGGATTCTTATGAAACAGCCACGAAGGCTTTTTATAAAAGTTTGAGCATCACACCGCTGGAAAAGAATACGAATGCCGTGCGAATTGCGTTGAAAGATCCGGTTCCGGTGCGGGGTGTCGAGTTGATACATGCTTTGGTGGATCGCTATAACCAGAACGGGGTGACGGATAAACAACAGGTTTCGGCCAAGACGGTGGAGTTTATTAATGCTCGCTTGCAGGTGATAAACGGGGAACTGGGGACGATAGAGAATGATGCCGAACATTTTAAGCGTACGAATAAGCTGACGGATCTGACATCTGATGCGGCTTTTGCCATGGAAAGGAAAAAACTGGCCGGAACGGAATTACTAAAGGCCCAAACGGAGTTGGACGTGGTGCGAAGTATTCGATTGCTGACGGAAAAGAACGAGGATGGGGAGTTCTCGTTATTGCCGGAGAATATGGGGTTGACGGATGACGGTTTGAACAACGCTCTTTCCCGTTACAATGAAATGATATTGCGGCGCGAGAAATTATTGTTGAGTGCTCGGGAGAATAACCCGATCGTGACGGGGTTGGATATGCAATTGCGAGGGGTGAAGAGTAGTATCCGTGAGGCCATCGGAAACGTGGAGAAGGGATTGATTATAAAGATCAAAGGGTTGGAACGGGAAAGTCTTTCGGTGGACGAACGATTGATTTCGGTACCCACGCAGGAGAAACAATACCGGGCAATAGCCCGCCAGCAGGAGTTGAAGGAGAATTTGTTTCTTTTTCTGATGCAAAAGCGGGAAGAGGCGGAAATTGCGAAACTGGTTTATGTGCCGACAGCGAAGATTATCGAAGATCCGGATGCGGGGGAGGGGCCTGTAAGCCCGAAGAAATCGTTGATTTTGTTGTTGGGGTGCATGTTGGGCGTGTGTATACCCGTGGGGATTATTCTGGGAATAGATATGTTGGATTCGAAAGTGAGGAGTGTTGAGGATCTCGAACGAGTGGTTCGTTTGCCTTTGCTGGGGACCTTCCCGGAGGTCGGGAATGGAAAGGTAAAAGTTGGAGAAGAGGATTTTATTCAATCGGAATCGATGCAGTTGATCCGGGAGAAATTGAATTATATCCTTAAACAACAAAAGTCCCCGGTGATTATGGTGACCTCTACCATTCCCGGAGAAGGAAAATCTATGGTTGCGACTCATCTGGCCAATGCGTATGCTAGGGCAGGTAAGCGGGTGATTGTTGTCGGATGTGACTTGCGGAATCCCAGTTTGCATAGTTTTCTTGATTTCGATCGACAGGAGGGATTGTCCGCCTATTTGGCGGGATTGTGTGATACTCCGGAGCAGTTAATCTGGCGGGTTAACGAGGAGTTACACGTTTTGTTCGGGGGAGTTATACCGCCTAATCCGGTACAATTGATAGCTAGTCCACGGATGCAGGAGTTGTTGGAATATCTGAGAGAAAAGTATTCTTGTATTATTCTGGATACACCGCCTCTGGGTGTGCTGGCAGAAGGTTTTACTCTGAGTAAGTTGGCGGATGCCTGTGTTTACGTGGTGCGGGCTAATGTATTGAGAAAGGAATCGTTAAGATTATTGTCCGAGTTGGAAAAAGATAAACGGCTACCGGATTTAGGAGTTGTTCTTAACGGGGTAAAAGTTGAATCGGGCGGGTACGGATACGGTTATGTATACGGCTATCAATACAGTTACGGTAACGGAAATACGGATCGTAAAACTTCTTGATCATGTTGTTTTTTAATAGATATAAACGATATTTTTTCGAGTATGAAGATGATATACATGCTCACGTTTTACCCGGTTTGGATGATGGGGTGAAGACGATGGATGAGGCCGTGATGATCGTGAAACGGATGGAACGGATGGGATTGAAACGATTGACGTGTACGCCCCACGTGGCTTACCCGGCTATGATAAATACACCGAAAGATGTGGAGAGTATGTTGTTCGTGTTGAAGTTGCGCTTGCAGGAGGAGGGTGTGCGTGTTGAGGTGGATTCCGGGGCGGAATACCGGATGGGGGAGTTTATGCTGGAGTTGTTGGAAAGGGGGGAAATCATGGCATCGAACCGGGGAGAAGTGTTGGTTGAGCATAGTTTTGTCGGGCCTTCCAATTACGTGGATGATATATTATTCGGTTTACAGGGACGAGGATTTTGTCCTGTGCTGGCGCATCCGGAACGGTATTCGTTTTACGCGAAGGATATTGTCCGGTATTGTGAGCGGTTTAAAGAAAAAGGTGGAAAGGTGCAGGTGAATATACTTTCATTTGCCGGATTCTATGGCAAAGAGGCTATGATGGGAGCTCGAAAATTGTGTAACGCCGCTTTGGCCGATTATTATGCCGGGGATATTCATAGCTTGCATCAAGAGATATTGATGGAAAAATATATAGGAGGAGCGTGGTAATTCTTTTTAGAATTGCTTTTTTTGAATGTTTTTTACGCTCCTCCGTTTCTTTTATTTGAATAGTTTATCCAAGCCTTTCAAGAGGTTGTTTTTTAATTCTTTACCGGCTTCTTTTTCTATTTTCTTCAATGCTTTAGATAAATCGGGGGTAATTGTCGGTTTATCCAGAGTACCACCAAGTTTGACATCAACGTCCAATGATTGAATGTTGTTGGCTCCGGGGATGGCTTTCAATACGTTGTCAATGTCTTTCCCGAAGTATTTCCGGGCAATGTTCATGGACATCGTGTAATCCATTTTGCCATCAACGGTTTGGCTGCCGGAGAAGGTGGTCGGGTTTCCTGCGATATTCGTGGTAAACGGTTCCACGATAATATTTCCTTGTTCAATCTTGAAGTCTATTTTCAAGTTGGAAATACTTAAACGGCTTAACTCGTCATTTTTCAACAGGCTGGCCAGTTGGGTCATGGCCGGATTGTCATTCAAGACAAATCCCTTGGTTGAGAGGCTACCGCCACCATTGGCCGTTGTCATGATCGGACTCATTTCTGTGTCCAGATCCGAGCTGAATTTCATGGTAGCGGATATTTTACCATTGCAGTTCATGGCAATCGGCAGGCTTTGTTTGATGAAAGAGAAAGCATTGTATGCCGAGTGAATGTCAATATCGGTAACCCGTAAATTCAAATCCGCGGAAGGCTTGGCCGGGTTTGCCGTGTTGTAGGCCCCGTTCATGATCAGGTTCCCGTTCAGCATATCCATGCTTAGGTTCTTTAGTGTGGCGATACCACCGGATGTTTCGATGTTTCCTTTGACAGAATTTATCACGAGGCTATCGAACAAAATTTCTTTGATGTTCGTGCCGAAGGCCAGTTCGATGTTTTTCGGAATAGCCAGTACACTTGATGTTTCTTCTGCCGGGGCCGAACTTTGTGTTGTTGCAGCCTGCATCGTGTCGGCCTCGGAGGTCGTCATGTTTGCCATGAATTCATTCAAGTCGATTTTGTTGGAATTCAAGGTAAAGTTACCTTTTAAGGTCTGGTCCTTGAACACGTAGGGCAGGTAGTTGGCAAGATAACCGACTAGGGCGAAGTCTGAAGAGTTGATTTTTACTTTCAAGTCTTTCAAGTTCAGTCGGGCGGGTGTGATGGTTACCTCTCCAGACGGAACAGAAATTCCGGCAGGGAAGTCCGCATTCTTGAACAACACGTTTTGTAGGGCAATCTTACCGTTTGCCGTGAACTTTTCGTATTGTTCTTTCTCTATATATTGGTATTTCCCGTCAAAGGAGAGATCGGTTGTTAAGATACCATTTAACGTGATGTCTTTTAACGGTAAGGCTTTTTTCAAACTCTCGAAGTTAATAACGCCTTTCATGCCACCCTTTAATGTCGGGTCGTCTGGGTTAACTACAAGCAGGTTCATGCTGAACGGGTTGTTGGCAACCGTGAAGGTCAAAGTACTTAAATCTGCCTTGGTTTGTGCGATGGTTCCGCCGGGGTTGGTCACTGCCAGTTTCAGATTGATTTTTTCAACCGATTCGGGAAGGTCCGGGTACTTTAGATTTGCGTTCAGAATGTTGAAACGCAAGTCAAAAGCGGGAAGATGATTCTCGTAATATTCCCCTTTTGCGGATAGGCTGAGTTGGAATTCTCCGGAAGTTTTGACCCCCTCGATTTCTTTCTGGAAATCCTTGGGAATTAATGCTAGCAGACTTTCAAATTTCGTGTCGGGTGCGTTCAGATTCAAGTCCATCGTGTATTTGTCGTCATCAATATCAATGTTTCCGGTTAAATCCAGTTTCAAGTCATTCAATGACATATCATTTTTCTTGATGTCGAATTGGAGTTCTTTCAAGTTGGCACCGATTTCGGCTTGCCAGTTGAAATCCGTGTTGTTTACCCACACGCTTTTACCTTGACGCAAATATATGTTTTTGAGTTTCAATAACACGTTTAGTATGGTGTTGGTCTCGGAAAGATTTCCTTGTAAGGCCATGTTCACGGCGTCGATCCGGGCAAATGTCTGAGCTTGTTCGTCTTGATAGTTTAACATCAGGTTGCGCACTTCAATGTTGTTGAAAGCGATAGCAGTTTCCGAATCAGGCTCTTCTTTGGTTTCCACGGGTGTTTCTTCTGTTTTCATCTCTGTCGTGTCGGAAGGAACCATGATGTCCCAGTTGGCTTTTCCCTCAGCATTGACTTTGGGCATAAAATCACAATCTTTTAATAAAATGTTATTGATTATGATTTCTTTACCGGAAATTAAGGAACGTAAATTTACGGAAGCCTCGAAAAGAGGAATATTGATTAAGGTGTCCCGTGTGTTCGTTTCCTCCTTGGAAATAACCACGTTATCCAGAGAAACACTTAAGTTTGGGAAATTCTTGAACATACTTAAATGCACGTCCCCGATAGCCAATTCGGCTTGAATGTATTTTGAGGATTTCTCCTCGATTAGTCGTAGAATGTCACTTTTAAAAAAGACGGGGATAATCATCAGTGTGACAATAATTAGCACGATAATAATCGCTAGTGTTATAAATACTTTTTTCATACGCTATAAGTTATGTGTGTTGTTTGCGTTGTAAATGATAGTGTTGTAAATTATTTACGACAGGCTACCACATATTGTTTATACAAAGTTATACAAAATTATTTGAAGTAAGGTTTTATTTTTTTGAGTTTAAATGGTGGTAGAACTTTTTGGGATTCTAGGATGGAGTAGTTGATTTTACCGAATTTCCGTTTGGCATTGAAGATAAGTTGAACATCTTCATATTCTAGATAGGGATGATGTAGGACGGATTTAAAGCTCATGGTGTCCAGTTCTTTTTTCCGGATTAGAGCGGGATTCACGGAGAAGCAAGGAAGTAATGAATCTATATTCAGGTATTGGAATTTGATTTCCCCAAGCTGACGTGTAGAGTGGAAACCGCCCAATTGTTCCCGGTAACGCAGAATTTTTTTTGCGTAATATGGTCCAATGCCCCGGACGCCGATCAATGTCGTGCTGTCTGCTGAATTGAGTTCAATGACGAGATGTTTGAGGGTAACTGGTTGTGTCGTATCAGAAAGTCGGGAATAGGGAATCAAGAAAATCGGGCATTCACTCTTGTGAATGGTTTGTGGCAGAACGAATAATGCCATGGTAAGAATGCCCAGTGTGATAATTCCTTTTTTCTCCGATTTCCTGATAAACATGTGGTTGTGATTTAAGCTATATAAACGCCATCACAAGTTATGAAACTTTTTCTAAATAATAGCTATATAGCGGTAATTATTTTACATGAATTATTCGATTGCTTTTGATGTCGTTGAATGATTTCGGAAGCATATTAAAGGCGGGAGCTGTCTCAATGCTTCTTCCTTTTGCCTGCCTTCTTTGTGTTCCGGAAATTAAAGCTAAAGCCTCTGCGAGTAAAGGTTCGTTTGCATCGCCCAGTTGGATACCGTTGAAAAGATCTTCATTGACTTCGTGTTGGGGAATCATGCCTTCCAGGGAGCTCGGGTACCCGTTGATATTGGAGAATCGGGAGCATACAGGGAATATTAACCAGTTGGCCAATTCTTCATCGGCAACCATTTTTCCATTCTCTTCGTATTGAGGGGAGAACGAGTACATGGTGACATATTTTCCGTAAGTTTGGGTTCCCACGAGTTCAACGTCCATAAAGGCTTTGAGACAGGCAATCGTGTACTCGGAGGCTGAAATTGTTTCACGAGTGGTCAAAATATATATTTTTTTGGAAGGTAAATCCAAGTTACAATTAGTTTCCACGAAGAATCTGTTAAGTAAACCATCGTATTGGGGATCACTTTCAAATATCTTTTGGCAAGGAGTGTTCCATGTTTCTTTAGAAAGAAGTGTACCTTCTATGGCTTTTTCTTTGGGAACGATCGCACTACACAAGAATGTGGATGCTTCATCATCTCCCCCGTGATTATATCTGAGGTCGAGTACAAGATCGGTGATTCCGGCTTCCTTAAATTCGTTGAATGCTTTTGCGATGCTGGAGTTGAATGTTTTTGAGAAGAGGGTGTACATGAGGTAACCGATTTTGTGATTTCCCAGTTCGAAGAGCTTCGTGATAAGAATGGGGTCCGTGTCCATCTTTCGAGAGGTGATGGTGACGGTTTGTCCCGTGGAACCAATGGCGTTCCCCTCTCGTTTACCTAGGCCCAGTCGTAGCGTTCCGGGTTTGGTAAGCTTGTTGAGATCGTCTTCCTTGAGGTTTTGTGAGTTCAGTTTTACAATGATGTCTCCTCGTTTCAGCTTTTCAGCAGCCGGAGAACCGGGATAGACATATTGGACGACTGCAAAGCATTCTTTGCTGTTTGAAAATTGCCCGTAAGCAAGTCCGTAACCGTAAGTTTCTCCCGTTCCTTCCATTTCGTCTAAAAATTCGTCCACGTCATCTGTGATCAGGGACCATTTGTCCTTGGAGGAAAGAAGAGCCTTGAAATATTCTTTCGGGTCTTTTTCTGATTCCGGTTTAATATCCGGTATTTCGTCATACCACAAGTAGAATGTAGATAAATTGCTCTGAATGAATTGATTCATTCGTGTGGCTAATTCATCGTCTTCCGAGTGATTGTTATCTTTCTCACAGGAAACTAAAAGAGATAGCACAAGGAATAAAGAAAATAGAATTTTTGATGTATTCATGAATGATTTTTTTGTGATTGTTTGGTAAAATAAGTAAAATATACCGACAATTCCTATCTTTTGTCCGAATTTATGGCGAGGAAACGGGAGACTCAATTAAATCATAATGAAGTTTTTACTCTTTTCATGAAAAAAATGCGTGAAAATAATTCGAAATAAATTTGTGAGAGAAACAAAAAGATATACCTTTGCAACCGCAATTGAGAAACACAATTGAAGGATTCAGTAGCTCAGCCGGTAG
>OGRA01003521.1_pt1 | contig 11771 bp, 10 predicted proteins | sample 1553351 | NCBI WGS metagenome assembly OGRA01 (sample SAMEA2580056, study PRJEB22360) | human gut metagenome | biome: human gut; feature: human-associated habitat; material: faeces | place: Denmark | collected 2008/2010
GCGGCAATGGAATTTTGGCTTGTATGTCTCGGGATAGTGGTGTGTGAACAGTAACTGTTATTCTAATGTATCTTATTATAGCCCAGAACACTTCTCCTTGTAAACCGATAAAAGTAAGTTAACACTATTTTATAATAAAAATTGTCCTTCTTACAAGATAAACATTGCATATTTCCAATTAAAGAGATACACTAAAAAGTAAGTATAACTGCTCTGTATCCCATCAGACAACAGGATGTCGGACAGACATATACAAGTAACATATTGAGGGAGTATTGTAATAAATGAGCATCAAAATACCTATAGAAACTTCTGCCAGACATCTGCATATCTCGCAGGAAGATTTTGAAAAATTATTCGGAGAAGGAAGCAAACCACATTTTATCAAAGAATTAAGCCAGCCCGGACAATATCTGTGCCGGGAACGAGTAACTGTCAAAGGACCGAAAGGTACTTTCGAAAACATGGCACTTCTCGGTCCTTTCCGCAGCGACACGCAGGTAGAAATGTCCCTTACAGACACCAGAAAACTGGGGATTCCAAGCGTAATACGCCAGTCCGGTGATATCGAAGGAACTCCCGGCTGTATTTTATCCGGTCCATGCGGTGATATCGAAATCCCCAAAGGGGTCATCGTAGCCAAACGCCACATCCACATGACTCCGGATGAAGCACTTGCCCTGCATATCAAAGACAATGACGAAGTCTTCGTCCTGACCAAAAGCTACGGACGCGCACTTATCTACGCAGATGTAGTAGTCAGAGTCCACAGAAATTATCACCTGGCAATGCACGTAGACACTGATGAAGCCAACGCATTCAACAGCGATACAGAACCTTACGGCGTGATCGTCAGGTTCTTTGACAGTAACTTCAACACAGATAAGTGGATAGAAGACGAACTGTCAGGGATACGCAGATAAAATCCGACTTACCCGGCTAAAATAGCAGACGAATATAAAAAGGTTCCACAGTAACATTCAATTGATGATACTGCGGAACCAATTTTAATGCGTTTCAGGCATTAATCCAAAAGCTCCCCTTCACGATACGACCACTCCAGATAGTCAGGGTTCTGATAATACAGATCCGAATTAAAATTCGAGATAGCATCACTTATAAAAGACTGAAAGATATTTATAAGTTCCTGTACCTCTTCTCCCGGCTTTGCACAGTCTTCTATCATAATACTGTAAAGTTTTCCGATATCAAGATAGCTGGGAACATCATAATGACAGTCAGAAATGGTGTCAAAATGTCATCTCTTTTGATCATCCAACTGTTTTTTGATAACAATATTATTCCAGTGTCTCCACCGCAAACAACGGTTCACCAGCCTTAATCTCACCGTTTGCCAGAAGTCTGATCCTCTGGTTGTCTTCCGGTTCAGTATCAAGGATAGGGGAAGTGATGGACGGAGCATTGGCTGTTAAGAACTCCAAATCCAGTTTCATCATCGGATCACCTTTTTTCACTTTCTGACCCTCTGTTACCAGGATTTCGAAGCCTTTTCCTTCCAGTTTTACAGTGTCGATTCCCATATGAAGAAGCATAGGGATACCGGAATCTGTCTGGAAACCTATAGCATGTTTTGTATCAAAAATAAACTCAACTTCACCGTCTGCAGGTGCATATACAGTACCTTCTGTTGGTGTCACCACTGCACCGTCACCCATCATTTTTCCTGCAAATCCTTCATCCGGTGCAGTAGAAAGATCTGCTGCGATTCCGTCTACAGGGCTGTAAATGATTGCTGTTTTTCTGATCTTTTCTTCTTTTACAGGTGCCAAGGACTGTGCTGTACCTGCATTTTTGTCCTCAACCTCTGCACTGTTCTGTCCATCTGCATTTCCTGCTGCAGCATTTTCCTGTACCTGTACATTATCCTGTGTCTCATCTGCGAATTCGTTGGGAGCAGTCTCCAGATATTCTTCCAGCTTCGCCTTGATAACAGTTACATGAGGTCCATAGATAACCTGTACGCCCTGTCCTTTTTTTACGATTCCTCTGGAATCTGTCTGTTTCAGAAGTTCATCACGAACTTTCTCAGGCTCTGCAACTGTGATACGAAGTCTGGTCGCACAACAGTCAACATCTACGATATTTTTCTTTCCGCCAAGGCCTCTGGTGATCAGTTCACTTACCAGATCACCGGAGGTTGCTGCAGCTGCACCGGCTGTCTTTCCGGCTTCTTTTCTTGCATTTACATCAGCTTTTGTATAAAGCTTTGTCTCTGTATCATCATCTTCACGTCCAGGAGTCTTGAAATTAAATTTCCTGATCATAAATGTAAAGATCACATAATACAGGATAAAGTAAATAATACCAACCGGAATGATCCTCAGCCAGCTTGTTTTTGCATTTCCCTGCAGGATACCAAAGAGGAACAGGTCAAGGAAACCGCCTGAGAAAGTAAGTCCTACTGCAATATTCAGCATATGTGCGATCATATAAGCCGCACCTGCCAGGATCACCTGAACTACGAACAATGCCGGAGCTACAAACAGGAATGAGAATTCCAGCGGTTCAGTGATACCAGTAAACATACATGCCAGCGCTGCGGAAAGAAGAAGTCCGCCTGCCGCTTTTTTCTTCTCAGGTTTTGCACAGCGATACATAGCCAGCGCTGCTCCCGGAAGACCAAAAATCATAAAGATAAACTCACCAGAGAAATATCTGGTTGCATCCGCACTGAAATGTGCTATATTTGCAGAATCAGCAAGCTGCGCAAAGAAGATATTCTGTCCGCCCTGCACCACCTGTCCTGCAACTTCCATAGTTCCGCCCACTGCGGTCTGCCAGAATGGCATATAAAATACATGATGCAGCCCAAAGGGGATCAGTGCTCGTTTAATAATACCAAAAATCAGAGTTCCCAGATATCCACTGCCTGTTACCAGACCGCCCAGAGCATAAATACCGTTCTGAACTGCCGGCCATACAAAATACATCAGGATTCCCACAAACATATATACGATCGTGGAAATGATCGGTATAAATCTTGAGCCGCCAAAGAATGACAGCGCATTCGGAAGCACAATTTTGTGGAAACGGTTATGAAGTGCCGCAACACCAAGACCTACGATAATACCGCCGAATACACCCATCTGCAGAGACTGGATCCCGCATACAGAAGTAATGGTTCCTTCCAGTACATCTGCTGCTATCTGACCGTCTGCTGTGATTTCATTGTTGATAAGAAGCATGGCACTGACAGCCACATTCATAACGAAATATGCAATCAGCGCAGAAAGAGCAGCAACCTCTTTCTCTTTCTTTGCCATACCAATGGCAACACCAACAGCAAAGATCAGCGGCAGATTGTCAAATACAGCACTTCCAACCTTGTTCATAATGATCAGAAGAGAATTAAGTAATGTTCCACTTCCCAGGATCTTCTGCAATCCATAGGTAGCGATAGTTGTTTCATTTGTGAAGGAACTGCCGATACCAAGCAGCAAACCTGCAACAGGGAGAATTGCGATCGGAAGCATAAAGGATCTTCCCACACGCTGCAAAACTCCAAAAATCTTGTCTTTCATGTTCTTTTGTCTCCTTTTCCTTATTCGTGCGAATAAACCGTCTTGTTTCCGGGAGATTAAAACCTTCTGACATATGATTATTCCGCGTTTTACCACAAAGAATACATCAAAAAAAGGCACTAACCCCCATAAACATTAAAAAATAACATTTATGACCGGTTAATGCCTGCCTGTCCAGTAACACACCAAATCTGTGCTATACTATAAAGGATTATTTATTCCCTGTCAAGATACTCAGGAAAATTTTTTACAAAATATTTTTGCATTTCATGAATCGATCTCTGTAATGACCATTTATTATTTTCAAAGCCGCAACATTCTCTGCATCCTTCTGATCTGATAGAAATTTATTGATTTCCCACTGCCGCAGGCTACACGTTCAACTTGATCACTCTGTCTTCCCATTTTAATCCATTCAGATCTACAGAAATGTACACCCATTCATCGCTGAGTTTAGGCTCTTTTCAGGGGGATTTTATCTGTTTCTCTCTTCCAGATATTCCAGACATTCATTCACATCTTTAATACCAAGTTCCTTGCGTACTTTATCCTGAATTTCCACCAGACATTCCAAAAGAAGAGGATTAAACATTCCGCATTCTCCATTTAGGATCATCTCTATTGCCTTTTCATGAGAATATGCTTTCTTATATACCCGGTCACTTACCAGGGCATCATACACATCTGCCAGTGATACCACCTGGGCAGATATAGGGATTTCTTCTCCCTTCAGGCCATCCGGATATCCTTTTCCATCATAACGTTCATGATGCCAGCGGCATATTTCATAGGCATATTTCATCATCTCTTCATCATGATACATTTCCAGCCTGTCAAGCATCCGGGCACCTATGATCGTGTGCTGTTTCATGGCTTCAAATTCTTCCTTTGTAAGCTTTCCGGGTTTATTCAGAATTTTTTCGTCAATTCCAATCTTACCGATATCATGAAGTGCGGAAGCTGTGGCGATCATATGCTGCTGAGACCAGGAAAGATCGTAATTCTCTGATTTTCGCATCAATTTCTCCAGCAAAAGCTGAGTCAGAATATTAATATGCAACACATGAAGCCCGCTTTCACCATTTCGGAACTCTACAATCTGACTGAGAATCCCGGTCATCATACGGTTGTTTTTCTCTTTCTCATAAATCTGATCTGTTACCAGATGGATCAGACGCCTTTGCTTGGCATAAAGCTTGATCATATTGATAACCCGCTGATATACCACCTTAGCATCAAATGGTCTGCTTATATAATCCGAAGCCCCCAGTTCGTAGGCACGGCGGATATAACTCTCTGATCCTTCACTGGAAATCATGATCACCGGTATATCCTCGATCCATTTATCTCTGTTCATATAGGCGAGTACTTCAAATCCATCCATTTTGGGCATAATAATATCTAACAGGACCAATGAGATTTCAGTTCCATACTGCTCTAACATCTTCAGAGCCTCTTCCCCGTCACAGGCCTCCAGTATCCGGTATTCTTTTCCCAGAATTTCCTTAAGTATCTCTCGGTTCATTTCAGAATCATCAACAACCAGAAGCTGGGGCAGGTTCCTTTTTTCCATCTTGTCTGTATTTTGCTTCTGCTCCCACCGGGTCACTACTATATTTTTATGTCCCTTGGCCATATACATAAGTCTGTCTGCTTTGGTGATTGCTTCCTCCAATCTGCCATGGGTAAACATAGCTCCACCAATGCTCACTGAAAGCTTCAGACGATTAAAACCCGGAATATGCGTCGCATGGATCTTCTCCTGGATCATACGGAGCTTCTGTGAAAAGACTTCCTTCTCAATTCCGGGCAGGATCAGCAGAAATTCATCTCCTCCATAGCGCACCAGAATATCCGTACGACGGATATAATGCCGAATTACATTCACTACGGTTGTCAGTACCAGGTCTCCTCCATCATGACCATAAGTGTCATTGAACAATTTGAAATCATCCAGATCGATAACTGCAACTCCGGCATTCAAAGACATATTTTTGACTTTTTCCTCAAAATATCTGCGATTATACGCCCCTGTCAGCACATCCTTATACAGCTTTTCGCTATATACAGTCAGCTTTTCCGTCAGTTTTTCATATCCTTCCTCATCTGTCAGCGTGTTCTCGTCCAGCTTTTTCAGCATTTCCATTACATAGGGCTCATCATCAATCTCCAGATACCTTGCAAATACCTGATACATATCAGAATCAAGAAATTCAATTTTGGATGTCTGTTTCTTCTCCTCCAGTGCTTTAAGGGAAATGCAATTCTCACATCTTTTATCTTTATTCCAGAAAGCATAACACTGGCAAAGATTTTCTCTTCCTGCAAGCTTACTTTCCATTCCGGCAGCCTGCAGATCACTCCCTTTCAGGAGGCGGACTACATCAAAAATCTCCCGAAGCACCTCCATTTTATTCTCTGCTTCCTGCATCGTCATTTGTTTCCACTCAATCATTATTCCCAGCCTCTCACGAACAACAGCTTTTTTCTGCAATATAAACTTGTATTATTATACCACTTACTCATCATGCAGTACAACAATAATATTTTTTCCTAATTTCTTAATTTCATAAAGGGAGCGCCTCAAAAACAGTCCTTGAGGCGTGCTCCCAACCGGTTCTGACTCCAACTGCCTTATAAACATGCTTCAGCTTGACCTTATATAATAAAAGTGCAATCGCAGTCAACTATATTTGTAATTATGATTGACTTAAAATAATAGAAATACAATTGCAAGTCATCTATAAACAGGATTAAACTTGACCGTACATAACAAAAACGCGATTAAAGTCAATTATAATCATAATTATTCATGACTAAAAAGCCACAGACTGAGTGGATTCCAGTCTGTGACCTGATTAGATTTTTATACTTTCTTTAGAGGACTTTTAAAACATATTTTGTTTCTTTATTTTCCCGACAGGGGTGCGACCCCGCCAGACCTGTTCAGTATTAATACCAGTCCCGGCAGAGGGTTCTCCCCTAACTGCCTCTATCAGTTAACTCATGCCAGGTTTTACTATTCCAATTTGTTCTAAAACATGTTATACTCAAAAAGCTGTCGAACCTCCAGCAGAAAAGAGGTGGACTCCATGGAAGAAATTCTCACCACATTTCTTGTCTCTGTTATAGCAGGCGTAGTTAGCTACTACATATGCAAATGGCTGGACAGCAGACGATAGACAGCAACAGTCTAAACGGAATAGCTCACCGTAACGAGCAAGAAAGCCCCCAGAGCTGGCACTCTGAGGGTTTTTGTTTTGCTTCAAGGAATCTCACCACATTCCTTAGCTACTGTTAGTATATGCGCAATGTGCCAAAAAGTCAACTCAAAAATAGTGGGTGAAAAAGCCGCAGGCTGGATGGGTGCCAGTCTGTGGCTATCTTAAGATAATCTTATTTACCTTCCGTAGTTTTACATTGCAAAATCTTCTCCAGTTCAGCTACTCTTTTAAGTGCTTCTGTTGTCTCTTTTGGGGCCTTTATTTTTTCTTTTTCAGCAAAATCCGCTCTCTGACGTTCCCTTTCTGTATTTTTGCGTTCAGCTTCCTGACCTTTTTCATACATGATCGTATCTCTCTCAAATCCCTTCATATAGATTAATGACACCGTTACTGAAAACTTATAAAAAATTATAAACTTTTATGTTCCATTCCTACTTCAACGAATATGCTTTTGATGATATAAATATCCATCTACTCACAGGTTTTTGTACTCTCCAGGGGTTTCCATATTTTCGAATATTTTTTTCGTTTTTGAAGCATATTCCGCAGACCAATAAGCAAATTCGTCAGTTTTTACTTGATCGTTTAAGTTAACAGATAAAAAAGTTTACACACGAAAAAAGAAGGGAAAGCCAGACTTTTTTGTATGACTTTCTCCCTTCTTTTATCCATTTTATTTTGCCTTAAATACAGCGACTTTCTCTTTTGACAGATCAATCTTATCCGGAAGGATGGAAGTTTTCTCAGTGGATTCTGATGTTGTGAATCCTGTTGAGTCGGAAGTATTTGACTTCATCGCATCCTGCAGAGTATTGCTTACTGTCACATTTGCAGAAAAGATATCTGTTCCTGTGGAAGCTGCTGCATCACCTGTTGTTGTGCTTACCGTACTGCTGCTCTGCATTTCCTGAACCTGTTCCTGTGTCGGGTAGAAGGATGGCTGGCGGATGTAACGGAAGCTTGCACTGTATGCTTCGCCTACTGTTACTCCATTCTTGCCGGAGGAGCAGTGTACTGCGATCCAGTCACCTGCGTCTGTTTTACCGCAGAGAATACCTACATGATTATCGCTTCCTGCTTCCGGTCCTTTCTGGAACACCAGATCTCCGGGCTGTGCATCTGCCTCAGTTACCACGTTTGCTTTCTCCCACTGATCGGAAGTTCCGTCGCCTACAGCTTCCTGCATTGCTTTATCCTGATATCCGTTGATCACTGCCCAGGTGACAAAACCACTGCAGTCCAGTCCGTATGCGCGGATGGTTCCAGTGCTCTTGCTTCCCTCGGCTGATACCTTCTCGCTGGTTCCCCAGCCTGGATCTTCACCGATCACTGTGGATTTGCCACCCCAGAAGTAACCGACTTTACCAACCAGTGAATAGGCTGCGGAGATAACATTTACTCTTTCCTCGGAAACATCATCTCCTACGCTCTCGCGGACAAAACCGTTGGCAGCTGTTACTACCGCGCAGAGGAGTTTGCAGTCTGTCTCCACATATTTCTTAAGGATCGTACGATCCTTTTTTGCGATTTTATTTTTCTTAATATAGTAGTTGATTTTACGATTAGCGTATGTAACGTGAGTGATATCCTGCTTGTCCCTTACGATCGGGTTCATCTCTGCAAAGATTTTCGCAAGGTCTTTCTTGCAGGAAGAATCCAGGGTAAATTCTGTTTTTCCGTCCTGGCTCTGCTGATATACATAGACTGCAAGGATATCCTGCCAGTTTCTTACCAGAAGACTGTCTGCAGATGTGGTGGTCTTGCTGCCGTTTACATCGCTGGCATCTGCTACTTTGTTCTTCTCTTTATATTCCTTCTCGATCTCATCCATAACAGAAGCGAAATCATCTGAGAAGGTCAGATTGTAGTTATTCTTCAGGCTGTCCAGATAGAAATCCTTACCTGCGTGGATATTGGACGCATAATATACCGGAGTTCCGGTCTGTGCAGCACTGGTATTACTCGTAAATGGATTATTCGTATTCGCATTGTTCTTCTGCGCTTCCAGCTGAGCAATAGTCGCTTCTGCCTGAACCAGCAGATTATAATTAGAAACCTGTGCCTTCTCTGTATCAGACAGGGCATTATATGCAGTGCGGATGCTCTGAACAGTGGCTTTCTTCTCCAGCGTGATGGTCTGTGCGTTCAACTCTTTGATTCTGTCGATCACATCCTGGGCTGCCTTCGTAATCTGTGAAGACGGTGTTGGTGTAGGATTCGCAGGTGTCGGAGTCGGATCTGTTGGTGTCGGAGTCGGATCTGCCGGTGCAGGTGTTGGCTCTGCAGGTGTTGGTGTCGGATCTGTTGGTGTCGGATCTACCGGTGCAGGTGTCGGGTCTACCGGCGCAGGTGTTGGCTCTGCAGGAGTCGGATCTGCCGGCGCCGGATCCTCTGATCCTGAATCAAAATCACCGGAATCGCTGAAATCAGAACCGTCTGCTGTATACGCAGCAGTATCCTCTGCTGCAAGTACGGACGCAGGACCGGATAATACCATTCCTGACATCAATGTCAGACATAAGAATCTGGTAAGATACTTGTTTTTCATATATCTAAATTGCTCCCTTCTTACTGTGAGCATGTCCTTACCCCCTGTTTATAAGGGCATACTGTCTAAATTACTTTTCACATTATTATGTTATTTCATAAGTGAATTATCCCGAAATATTAACCTGTTTTATTCTAGCATAATCATTTTTTGAAATCAACAGCTCAGGGCAGGTAAATTCCAGATTTGACCAAAATTCATTTTTTTGTCACATTTTAACCGAATCAAGTAAGTCCCCCTGCAGAAGTTGCGAAAAGCAACAAGCAGTGAGGAAGATATGTTTCAGAATGCAGGAAGGCTGTGCGGATATGATTTCCACACAGCCTTCCTGTATTCTTAGCGTATCTCTGTCAGGCTGCCTGAATGGCTCCTGCAAAGTTCTTATTACCAATGCAGATCTGTATCAGTCCCTGCACTACCTGAAAACACATATTCAGGATAAAGCGGATATCCTCTTCCACGCTGCGGAGCTTGTTGAGGTATTTCTCATGAGTAGCTTCGATATAATCGATCAGGGTGGAGAAATCTGCGAAGCGGATGGCCGGTTCCAGATATGCATGTGCTTCTCCCTGCTGTATACATTCTTTCAGTCTGTTCTTAAGTACTTTCTCATAATGATTATGCTGGCTGAAGCTTCCTGTATATGTTTTGTTATGAGGAAAGGTAAAATAATCCGCCATATAGTGGATCACTTCGCCGAACCGCCGCCAGTAAACTCTCTGGTTACTCTCATCCGGTCTGATATCTGCCAGTTCTTTCATCCGGTTCTTGACATCTTCAAATGTTCCGTAGAACTCGTGTCTCCTGGTGATAAAGGACGGTTTGATATCCGGCAGAATGCTGCCCAGACAGAAAGCCTTTCTGTGAGACTGCAGGCTTGCTGTGGTCTGCATCTGATCCGCAAGGTATCTTGCTAATAAAATATGTGATTTTTTACGCAATTTTCTTCCTCTTCTTTCTTTTGAGAACCTATCATTCTTATATATGGGAACGAATAATAATCAACTTAACCAACATAGAATACTATAGCAGATTTATACCTGTTATTCAAATAAAATTTTTGTAAACTTTTTCACATTTTCAGGTCAGACAACTGTTTCAGTAATTCCAGGTCACTGTCCTTTACTTTCAGGTTTGTCTCTATCTTCTCTCCCTCAGGAGTGGTGATCGCAATTTCAATAATGCTTCCTTCTTTAAGCCCTTTGCGTGAAACTGCCTGACAGAATGCCGGGAACTTGGGATGATTGCTCTTAAAGGTGTTCCATGCGCCTGTGATCTTCATGATATTTCCTATATTGTTTCCTATGTTCATATGATTGTTGTGTCCTTTCTTATCTCAACTGAATATTCCCGATTCTGAGAACTGATGCATATAATAACATACTTCAACGGATTTGGCTATACCAAAAGCCCCCCAGGATTAACTCCCGAGGGCTTTCATGCTGCTCATATTAAATTGTGATCACATTATTCAAGCAATCAGATTATTAATGGATTCTAACTCATATACAGTAAACGGATCAATATCAATACAACTGGATTCATCTCTGTTGCCAGAAAGATCCCATGCAAGAGTACCATTCATAACGGTACAAGCTTCTTTAAATGCATCAATATCTCTTAATGGCTTAAATATTTCTGCTTTCAAATCTTCTGTAGCATCATAGTCTACAATCTTACCGTCATCAAAGAATACCTGTACATGAAAATTATCCAATGGTATCACCTGTACTACTGTTGGAAAATATTCGTTCATATTGTTATAGTCCTATTATTTTAATCAAAACAAATCACTATGACTTCCAGTTCTTGTCAAATATAGGAATAGTTCATCTTCATAGACTTCATAAATCAACAACCAATCAGGAGCAATATGACATTCTCTGCAATTACTATAATTTCCTGAAAGATTATGATCTCGATTCTTCGGCGATAATATTTCACCATTTGCCAATTTTTTGATGATATCAGTCATTAATCTCATATCGTATCCACGTTTCTGAATACGTTTTAAGTCTTTTTGAAACTTACTGGTCGGCTTAACCGTATATTTCATGCTAATAATTCCTCCATCATCTTGTCCACATCTGTATATGCTTTTCCAAGAGAAGGATTCTGTTTCATCTGCTGCACTTCATTAATTGCTGATATTGTTTCACTGTTTGGTATTTCTCTGGTAATCTCAAACGGTATTCCCTGTTCTCTGATTGCCTGTTTTACAAAAATTGTGAATGCAGTTGTCAGATTCATACCTAAATCATTGAAAAGATCTTCTGCTTGTTTCTTTAAATTATCATCCATTCTAATTGATACATTTGCCATAAATCCACCTGCTTTCTAATCTATTTATATTATCATTATATAGCTTATGCAATGCATTGTCAATACTATGCATTATTTCAAGAATTATATCTTTTCCATCCTTATATAAATATCTGCATCGGCAGCAGACATCTT
>OGRA01003533.1_pt1 | contig 11734 bp, 10 predicted proteins | sample 1553351 | NCBI WGS metagenome assembly OGRA01 (sample SAMEA2580056, study PRJEB22360) | human gut metagenome | biome: human gut; feature: human-associated habitat; material: faeces | place: Denmark | collected 2008/2010
ATAGATGCGGCTGCCCCAGCGGCAAAAGCGGCAGCCAGCCGCCGCATAAAAATAAAGACAATATAAAAGGTGCCGTGTGACTGATTCACACGGCGCCTTTTACTGTTACACGTTTATTGCATAAATAAAGCTGCTGTTATGACGAAAAAATTACGCATCCGAGCGGGAGTACGCATTCTTCATTTGACTGCTCAGCTCAAACAGGACCTTGTCCAGGGTGTCGGCGGCGTGGCGCTTCAGGTTGGCGGCCAGGGCGTCGTTGGCCTGCACACGCAGGGCGGCGCGGGCGGCGGGATCGTGGAGGGCGAACACATCGGTCATAATGCCGTTGGGCAGCACGGTGAACGGGTGTTTGCCGTACAGCATCTCCCCGGCGCGCTGGCTGCAGGCAAAGCGGTGGGTCAGGTCGTGGTCAAAGCGGGAACTCATCAGCCGGTCCAGCTGGCCCACCAGGTTGTGCTCATAGGCAGTGTTGTGGCTGTGGCCTGCCCGCACCGGCACCCCGCAGCGGCGGGCCACGGCATTATAAAACATGCCAAAGCCGCTGTAATGCCCGTGGATGACCTTGTATTCCGGGTGCGCGGTAAAAAAGGCGCGCAGGTCATGCAGGTATTTCGGGATATTATTGTCCTGCCGCACCGTCAGCTTGGTAATGTGCCCGCCCAGGGCTTCAATTTCAGCATCATAAAAGCAGGGCTTATCATAGTGGTACAAAAAGTCAAACTGTACCTGGCTGCGGTCCACGGCACGGTAGACATTCATGACAAAGGTTTCCATGCCGCCGGCGTCCATGGCGGGCATGATTTGTAATACGCGGATCGGCGGCAAAGTGCGCCCCTCCTTTTGCGGCTTGCCGGGGGAACATCCACCCGGCAGCGTTTGGCATTATTCCTGTTCCAGCGCTGCCTTGCAGTTCAGCAGTTCGGCCTTTGCATCGTCCGAAAGCACCGGGTATTCGTGGCAGCTCTTCTGCAAAGCATCCAGTACAATCTCGCTGACCAGGTAGCGGGTGTACCATTTCTGGTCAGCCGGGATGGCATACCACGGGCTGTGCTTGGTAGCGGTTGCGGTGATGACTTCATCAAAGGTATCCAGATATTCGTCAAAACGCATCCGCTCTTTCAGGTCGGAGCAGGAGAACTTCCAGTTCTTTTCCGGGCGGTCAATGCGCTCTAAAAAGCGCTTTTTCTGTTCGTCCTTGGAAACGTGCAGAAAGATTTTGACCACGCGGTAGCTGTTCTCGTACAGGTATTCTTCATAGCTGCGGATCTGGCGGTAGCGCTTTTCAAAAAAGTCCTTCTTGCTGTCTTCCAGCACGCGCGGGGCCATCTGGTAGGTCTTTTGCAGGTCGTGGACCTGCACCACCAGAACGTCCTCGTAATAGCTGCGGTTGAAAATGGCAATGCTGCCGCGGGGCGGCAGAACTTTGTTCACCCGCCACAAAAAGTCGTGGTGCAGTTCCTCGCTGGTGGGCTGCTTGAAGCTGGTTACCTGTACACCCTGGGGGTTCAGGCCGCCCATCACATGCTTTACGGTGCTGTCCTTCCCGGCGGCATCCAGCGCCTGCAGAATGATCACAAGGCCCTCGCGCCCATCGGCGTAAAAGGCGTCCTGCAGGGCGGCCATCTTTTCCAGGTTTTCGGCAGTTTTGACCAGGATATCTTCTTTCTTTACATGGTCATCCTTGCTGTCGCAGGGCAGCCTGCGCAGCGCGCATGGGTGGGAACCATCAAACAAATAGCGGTCAGCCTTCATCCGGGCGGCCTCCTTTCTGCAAAAGGACAAAATTACACTCTCTCAGTATACCCGTTTTGGCCCCCATGTGCAACCGCAAGATGCAAAAAAGGCATTGCAGACGCGCGGCCCGCAATGCCTTTTTTCATAATGACAAAACAAAATCAGAACGTCAGGTTGCCGAACTCGGAAAGCTTCAGCTGTTCGTTGTGCTGCTCGGCCCAGTTGATGCTCCACGGGCTGCCGAACAGCAGCAGGTGGTTGCCCTTCAGGTCCTCGATGCAGCGGGTGTCGCTGGTCAGGTCCAGTGTTTTGGGGTCCAGCTCGTCCGGGTCGTTCATGATCCAGCGCAGGTGCTCATACGGCAGGGTCTGCATACGGATGTCAACGTTATATTCGTTGCGCAGGCGGTATTCCAGCACTTCCAGCTGCAGCACGCCGACCACGCCGACGATAACTTCCTCCATACCGGAGCCAAGGTCGCGGAAAATCTGGATCGCGCCTTCCTGTGCGATTTGCTCCATGCCTTTCACAAACTGCTTGCGCTTCATCGTGTCCACCTGGGTCACGCGGGCAAAATGTTCCGGTGCAAAGGTGGGGATGCCCGCAAACTGCACATGCTGCTTGCCGGTGCACAGCGTATCGCCAATGGAGAAGATGCCCGGATCAAACAGACCGATGATATCGCCGGCATAGGCTTCGTCCACGATGGCGCGGTCGTCAGCCATCAGGCTGGTGCCGGTAGCAAGCTTGATGTTCTTGCCCTCCTGCACATGGAATGCTTCCATGCCGCGCTCAAACTTGCCGGAGCAGATGCGCAAAAACGCAATACGGTCGCGGTGATTCTTGTTCATGTTGGCCTGGATTTTGAACACAAAGCCGCTGAACTGCTCGCTGCAGGGATCCACCACATCGCCGGTGGGGGCATCCTTGCGGGGCAGTGGCGGCGGGGTCAGGCGCAGGAACTCTTTCAGGAAAGGTTCCACGCCAAAGTTGGTCAGCGCGGAGCCAAAGAATACGGGGCTCAGCTGGCCGTGCTGCACAGCGTCCAGGTCAAACTCTTCGGCGGCGCCATCCAGCAGCTCAATGTCGTCAGCCAGCTTCTGGTGGTTGGCCGCGCCGATCAATTCGTCCATTTCGGGTGCGCCAAGCTCGGCGGTGATCTCGTCCACCATCTTCACGCCGTTGGCGCGGCCATCGCTTTCAAAAGCCAGCACCTTGCGGGTGCCGCGGTCAAACACGCCCTTGAACTCTTTGCCGCAGCCGATGGGCCAGTTCATCGGGTAGGTTTTGATGCCCAGGATCGTCTCAATGTTTTCCATCAGTTCAAACGGGTCGCGGGCTTCGCGGTCCATCTTGTTGATGAAGGTGAAAATGGGGATATGGCGCAGGGTGCAGACCTTGAACAGCTTGATGGTCTGGGCCTCAACGCCCTTGGCGGCGTCGATGACCATGACGGCGGAATCCGCCGCCATCAAGGTGCGGTAGGTATCCTCGGAGAAGTCCTGGTGGCCGGGGGTATCCAGAATGTTGATGCACTTGCCCTGATAGTTGAACTGTAAAACAGAGGAGGTAACAGAGATACCGCGCTGTTTTTCAATATCCATCCAGTCAGAAACGGCATGTTTGGCGCTCTGCTTGCCCTTGACGGAACCGGCGGTCTGGATGGCTCCCCCGTACAGCAGCAGCTTTTCGGTCAATGTGGTTTTGCCGGCGTCCGGGTGCGAAATGATCGCAAACGTCCGGCGGCGCTCGATTTCTTCACGCAAAGTTGCCATGAAAGTCAATACTCCTTTATTCCATTGCAATGTGACTTTTTACGGTTGTCTGCTTCCGTCACATGGGGAACACTCCTCTATCACTCTGGTTTTCAGGCGGCACCTGAACTATTACAAGAAAGGTTACAAGACATACCTTTTTATTTTACTATGATTTTTAAGGGATTGCAACGCCTGATACCGGATTTTTGGCCGGTAAGGGGAGAAAAAAGCAAAATTTGATGGAAAATGCGTGGTGGGGGGGCCATCATCCCGCCGGGGGAGAAAGGAAAATGTTTGACTGTACGCCACAGATTCTAATAATGTGCCGAGATTTTATTCGTAGGGGCGCACATTATACGCCCGCTGCCTTGTGGGTGGGTGACGGGGTAAGATATCCGGCAAGGCGCGTCTGCGGGACGATGCCGAGCATCGTCCCCTACAGATTATTTGTTGGCTTGCAACACATTACAAAATGTTCTGTAAAATAAAATTGGCTTCTCTTGAGAGCGACAGAAGGGACCGGGCGCTGTTTGTGCGCTCCGGCGCAGCCGGTGAAGGGTAGCTCCACAAGCAGAACCTAAAAAATTTGTGTTGTCCCCTGCAAAATAAAATCAAAGAGCGAACATACTCGTCAGGACTTACTTATTCGCCTCCGCATGGGCGGTGGCTTCCGCCACATACCCTTCGGCATTTTTTCGGTTGGCTTCCACCAGGGCGGGGCTGGCGGCTTCACGCACCTTGGCGGGCACACCCATGGCCACCATGCCGTCCGGGATCACGGTGTTTTCCAGCACCAGCGCCCCGGCGGCCACCACGGCATTTTTGCCCACCACGGCGCCGTTCATCACCGTGGCGTGCATACCGATCAAAGCGCCGTCCCCCACCGTACAGCCATGCACCACTGCACTGTGGCCGATGGATACATTTTTGCCGATCGTTACCCCCAGGTTTGGCCCGGTGTGCAGCACGGCGTTGTCCTGGATATTGCTGTTTTTGCCAATGCGGATGGCGCCGGTATCTCCGCGCACCACCGCGCCGTACCACACGCTGCTGCCAGCGGCCAGCACAACATCCCCGGCCAGGGTGGCGTTGGGGGCCACAAAGGCTGCACTGCCAACATCCGGCGTTTTGCCGTATACTGTGATAACTGCCATAATTTTACCTCCCTGCCCGGAATAATTCTACCGCCGGGCACTGTTAGTTAAATTGAAAAACAGGCCTGTGTTTGTTATACTTTTACTATATTAAATAATATATTACGTTGCTTCAGGAAAAGCAATCAGGGGGAAACAAATATGATAAAAATGGTTTGCAGCGATCTGGACGGCACCCTGCTGCAATATGGGAAAAAGCTCATTGAGGGCGAAATTTTTGATGAGATCCGCGCTTTGCATGACCGTGGTATCCTGTTCTGCCCGGCCAGCGGGCGGCAGTATACCAGCCTGCGCAAACTGTTCGCCCCTGTGGCGGACGATTGCATCTACCTGTGCGAGAACGGCGCGGTTGTCTACCGCGGTGGCAAAGTAATCGCCAAAACGCCGATGCCCCGCGCCCTGGCAGAAGAAATCGCCTGGGATTTCTGGAACAACACCGAGGACTTAGGCGAAGTGATGCTTTCCGGCGAAAACATGTCCTACCTGATGGAGCGCGGGCACGGCGTGGTGGACCGCATCAAGTTCATTGGCAATAATTATACGGTCATCACAGATCCCGCCCAGATCCCGGAGGATATCGTCAAGGTGTCCGTCTATTTGGTGGACGGCGTGGAGCCGTTTGTGGAGCGCTTTGTGCCCAAATGGCAGCAGGCCAACTGCGCTGTGGCGGGACCCAAGTGGATCGATACCACCGTGGCCAACAAGGGGATTGGCGTACAGAGCATCTGCCGTGTGCTGGGCATTGACCCGGCGGATGTGATGGCCTTTGGCGATAACTATAATGATGTTGCCATGCTGGATTTGGTAGGTCACCCTTACATTATGTCCACCGCTGCAGCGGAGCTGCGCCGGCGCTATGCAAACCATACCCCCCGGCCGGAGGATACCCTGCGTGCCTTCCTGGCCAGGCAGGAAAACTGAAACCGAGCAAAACCACAATATTGTTAAAAACATTTTGTTGATTTTGTGAAAGTTTACAAAAAACGACAGGGTGAAATGCAGTGTTTGCATTGACTTTGCTCAACGTTGCTGGTATAATCAAATTGTTAAATTCTCCACAGGCTTGTTGAAAAGCTGTGGAACAGAGAGGAAGACGCATCTATGAAGCAGTTTGATTATACCATTCAGGAAGCAGTTGGCATCCATGCCCGTCCGGCCGGTTTGCTGGTCAAAGAGGTCAAAAAGTATAAGAGCACTGTTACCGTCATCAAGGGCGATAAATCCAGCAACGCGCTGAAACTGATGGCTTTGATGGGTATGGGCGTTAAGTGCGGCGATACCGTTACCGTTACCGTGGAAGGCGAGGACGAGGATACCGCAGCACCGGCACTGGAAGCTTTCTTCAAAGAGCATTTGTAATTGAATCCTTTTGTTTGCGGCACCTGCCCCAGCAAGGCCCTTACCCGGCGCTGGGGGCAGGCAGCCGCATTTTGTTTTCTGCTGCATTTGGTTGTATAAAATAACCAGTCAGGATCCCATTGAACACCAAAGAAAGGACGCTTGTTATGATCAGTATTCAGGGCAAGGGCGTATCTTCCGGCGTTGGCGTTGGCCCGCTTTATTTCTATCACCGCACCAAAACCGAGATCCCCCGCTATACCGTGACCGATCCCGATGCCGAGTGGCACCGTTTCAAGGGCGCGCAGACCGCCGCCATTGAGCAGCTGGGCGAACTGGCCGAAAAGGCCCGCGCCGAAGCCGGCGATGAAGCCGCCATGCTGTTTGAGACCCACCAGATGATGGCCGAGGATCTCGATTACGAGGAAGCCATCTCCGACCATATCAACAATGAAAAGATGAACGCCGAAGCCGCGATTTCGGATACCGCAGTTCAGTTCGCCGCCATGTTTGAATCCATGGACGATTCCTACATGCAGGCCCGTGCGGCAGATGTGCGCGATGTATCGGATCGCATCCTGGGGATTCTGTCCGGTGCAGTGCAGGGCGGTATTGCTTCGGATGTGCCGGTGCTGCTGGCTGCGGACGACCTGGCACCTTCGGAAACTGTGCAGCTGGATAAATCCAAGATTTTGGGCTTCATCACTGCGGGCGGTTCCGGTTCCAGCCACACGGCCATTCTGGCCCGCACCATGGGCATTCCCGCCATTGTGGGCGTGGGCGATGCCCTGAAGCCGGAGTATGAGGGCCGCTCCTGTATTATTGACGGTGCTACCGGCAATGTGGTGATCGACCCGGACGATATGACCCGTGATTACCTGCTGAAAAAGCGGGAACAGCAGCTGCGCCTGCAGCGCCTGCTGGAGACCCTGAAAGGCCAGCCCAATGTGACCAAGGATGGCAAGAGCATCCGCATTTACTGCAACATTGGCTCCCCGGACGACGTACATGCCGTGCAGGTCAACGATGGCGGCGGCATCGGCCTGTTCCGCAGCGAGTTCCTGTACCTGAACAGCCCGGATTACCCCACCGAGGACCAGCAGTTTGAAGCCTACAAAAAGGTTCTTGCCGATATGGACGGCAAGGAAGTTATCATTCGCACGCTGGATATCGGCGCGGACAAGCAGATCGGCTACTTTAACCTGCCCAAAGAGGATAACCCGGCTATGGGCATGCGCGCTCTGCGTATCTGTCTGACACGCCCGGAAATCTTCAAGACCCAGTTGCGTGCCCTTTACCGTGCTTCCGCGTTCGGCAAGCTGGGCATCATGTTCCCCATGGTGACCAGCGTGTGGGAAGTGCGCGAAGCCAAAAAGTACTGCGAGGAAGTCAAGCGCGACCTGAAAGCTGAGGGCATTCCCTTTGCGGAGGATGTGCAGGTCGGCATCATGATCGAAACCCCGGCAGCGGCCATCATGAGTGACCGTCTGGCCAAGGAAGTGGATTTCTTCAGCTGCGGCACCAATGACCTGACCCAGTACACCCTGGCCTGTGACCGCCAGAACAATGATCTGGGACGTTTTTATGACCCGCACAACCCGGCAGTGCTGCGCCTGTTGAAGATGGTGACGGAGAATGCCCACAAGAACGGCATTTGGGTTGGTATCTGCGGCGAGCTTGGCGCGGACCTGACCCTGACCGAAACCTTCCTGGCGATCGGTGTGGATGAGCTGTCCGTCAGCCCGCGCGCGGTGCTGCCCCTGCGCAATGCCGTGCGCATGACCGATACCCGCGAAAGCGCACCCCGCCTGCTGGCCGCCATTGATGCCGAGTACCCGGAAACGCTGTGAGGGGCTTTACGGAGGATTTGTGTTCCTTCTTTGAAAAGAAGGAACCGAAGAAACTTTAACTTTAGTATAATAGAACACAAAAGATAAATAAAGGCGCATCACACAAAACCATCGTGTGGTGCGCCTTTTTGATGTTGGCTTTATAGAAATTGGTACAAGTTGAAAAACAATCTGTAAGGAACGGTCTAGACCGTTCCTTACAGAGCATTTTATAATGTGTTGCAAACCAACAAAGCATCTGTAGGGCGGGCTGCCCTCACCCCGCCGCGGAGGAACCATGCCTATCGCGGTAAACGCTGCAATTTATTTGTAGGGGACGATGCTTGCATCGTCCCGCGGAGCGTGTAACGGTAAAAATCTACCGTGCACCATCACCCCATCACCCGAATTACCCCCAGCACCAACAAATGCACCGGGTAAAACAGATAGAAAAACCAGTGCGAAAATTTCTTTCCCCGCGCCGCCCGCTGGCCATTGTACAGATACAAGATCACAAACCCGGATGCAGCGATCCCTGCCATGCTGCCGCAGGCCATCAGCAAACACTGTGCGGTGGGGTAAAGCCACACGCTGCTGGTGTAATTCAGCCAGCCAAACAGCGTGGCAGAAAGTGCAAAACTGAACCGCAGTCGTTTTTGGTCCTGGCCGGACCAGCGGAAGAGCAGGGTGAACACCGGGGCCAGCAGCGCCCAGTCACAAAACAACGAACCCAAAATCAGCAGTACGATCAGCACGCCGCGCAAAAAACGGTTCCGGATGGTTTCGATACACAACAAGATGCAAAAACACAGGAACAGCGTGAACATCATGTTGAAATCCTGAAATTCCAGAATGCCGTTTTGGGCAAACGCCATCGAGAACGGCACCTGTGAAACCACACCGAACCCGAACAGCCGTAAGGCATACTGTTTGCGGCTGTGGGTGTACCGGAAGCCCTCTACCAGAAAATAGCACATGGTAATGGCGGTAAAGTAGCCGATATCTACCAGCACCTCGTACCAGAGGGTGCCCGGCACCAGAAAAATATTGGCGATGTGGTTCAGCAGCATGGCGGTTATCGCGATGTATTTGATCACATCGCGGTTCAGCACCCGCCAGCCGGGGCTTTGTGTTTGCTGTTGCAGCATTGGCAGCACTTCCTTTTTTGGGGCTTCACAGCGGCAGCGGTTATTTTTCCCGCTTAATGACAAAGCAGGGCAGGGGAGCGGTATCGGCCCAGTTGGCAAATTCGCAGATCAGCACGGTATAATCGGCCAGCGGCAGGCTGCGGAAAAACTCCGCCGCAGCCTTTTTCTCCGCATTGCCGATCACCTTGCCGCTGTACAGCACCGCGGCAAGCACGCCGCCGGGCTTCAGGGCGTCCAGCCCGGCCTGCAGCGCGGGCAGGGTGGAATCTGCCGTGGAGTGTACATCGTGCGCGGCACCTGGCAGCCAGCCAAAGTTGAACATCACGCAGTCCGCACTGTCCGGCGGGGCAAAGCGCAGCAGCTCCCGATGGTCGCAGCATTCCGCGCGGCCAATGGCAGCCATGCCGTTGGCGGCCAGCAGCGCATTGGTGTTGGCCGCGGCCTGAGGCTGGATATCCAGCCCGATCACCCGGCCATTTTCCCCGGCAACGCTGCATAAAAATAGGGTATCGTGCCCGTTGCCGCAGGTGGCATCCAGATACAGTCCGCCCGGTGCCAGTGTACTGCGCAAAAAGCGGTGGGTCAGTTCCACTGCCGTCAGGTCCGGCACGCGGCGGCGCACCAGCAGCCCGCCGCGCGGCACAAAACCGAACTTTGCCGCCAGCGCCTGCGCAGCGGTATTGCCGGCATCCGGCAGTGGCGCGGTGAATTCGCTGGGGGCAGTCCGGTCAAAGCCGCCGTTCTGGCGCAAAACCTCCCGCAGCAGATAGCTTCCGTACCCGCGGCTCTGCCATTCCGGGGCAATTTCCAACGCTTCAAAACAATCGGCACAGGTAACGGCATGGCCGATGCAGCCTTTCTCTTTATATAACGAATAGACACAGCGGTTTTGTGCATCCAGTGCCGTTTTTTCAATCCGCATGGGCAAGCTCCCCCTAATGTTTTAGTCTGCAACTGATTGTACGGCATGGGGCGGATAAAGTCAAACCACAGCCCAAACTGACCGGATTTTTGGAGATTTCACATTTCTTTCACGCAGTCGCGAAACTGTTTTCACAATTAGCGGTTATACTGTAGGCACAAGGTTGAGGGAAGCAAGAAAGACAAAGCAAAAGCTTCCGCCAGACCGTGTATCACCGCCCGGCGGCCCCCAAGCGCCGTGCGGCAGAACAAAGGAGAGATTTTTCATGAGTGAATATGATTATTCGGGTCTTTATAATAATGGCGGCCCGCAGAATAATAACGGGCAGCCAGCGGGCACTCAGCCGGAACAGCCCCAGGCAGAGCAGTCCGGTTACCCCAATGTGGGCAGCAGCGGAGTGAACACCGCCAACACCGCACAGACAGATTATTCTAATTATTCCAGCCAACAGAACAGCAGCTATAACCCCCAGAACCCCGCTGCAGGCAATGGCGGCAATGGCGGCAACGGTGGCAACGGCAATAACGGCGGCTACAATGGCTACAGCTATTCCAGCAACCCACAGCCCCCGCAGAACGAGCCCAAAAAGAGCCACGGCGGCAAAAAGGTTTTGCTGCGTGTGGCGGCCTGCATCGGTGTGGTAGCCCTTGGCTTTGGCGGTGGCCTGGCAGGAACTGTGGTTGCCAGCCGCACCGGCTTGACCGGTGGCCAGGTTGTGGTCCAGCAGGTCCAGCGTGACACCAATACGGATTCTGTATCCCAGGGCAGCACCAACGGCACCAACCTGTCGATTCAGGATGTTGCCGCGCTGGTACAGCCCAGCGTTGTGGCCATCACCACCGAGCAGATGGTCAGCACCAACACCTGGTTTGGCGGCAGCTATGTGCAGAGCGGTGCAGGCTCCGGCGTGATCATCTCGCAGGATGGTTACATTGTGACCTGTGCCCATGTGGTTTCCGGCGCAAATAACATCACGGTACAGCTGGCAGACGGAACAGAGTATACCGCAACGGTCGTTGGCCAGGATTCTACTTCGGACGTTGCAGTCCTGAAAATCGAAGCCACCGGTCTGACTCCGGCTGTGATTGGCGACAGCGACAGCCTGGCTGTTGGCGAAACCACCATTGCCGTTGGCAACCCGCTGGGTACCCTGAGCAACACCGTTACCAATGGTATTGTCAGCGCCTTGAACCGTGAAGTTACCGTTCAGGGCAACGATATGAACCTGATCCAGACCAGCGCTTCCATCAGCCCGGGCAACTCCGGCGGCGGCCTGTTCAATGCAAACGGTGAGCTGATCGGTATTGTCAACGCCAAGAGCAGCTCCAGCGATGCAGAGGGGCTTGGCTTTGCAATCCCCATCAATACCGCCATGGAAATGGCAAAACAGATGATCGAAAAGGGTTATGTTGCCCGCCCGGCCATGGGTGTTACGGTCATCACCATCAATGATGCCCAGACTGCTATGCAGTACGGCGTCAGCAACTATGGTGTGTATATCTACCAGATCGCATCCGGCAGCGGTGCCGAAAAAGGCGGCCTGAAGCTGGGTGACCGCATCATCTCCATTGATGATGTGGCAGTCTCCAGTGCATCCGATGTACAGAAGTATTGCCAGAGCAAGGAAGTTGGCGATACCGTTACCCTGCAGGTAGAACGTGATGGCAAGGTCATCAGCTGCGAAGTGACCCTGGGCGAAAGCAGCCAGTCCACCGCAACGGCTGAAAGCGGGAACTAAGTTCTTTACGGGAGTTTTTTGTCCCTTCTTTGAAAAGAGGGGACCGAAGAAACTTTAGGCAATACCGCATAATTCTAAGTGCCGATACGGCGAGCGAGGTGCGGCAGATGC
>OGRA01003570.1_pt1 | contig 11647 bp, 5 predicted proteins | sample 1553351 | NCBI WGS metagenome assembly OGRA01 (sample SAMEA2580056, study PRJEB22360) | human gut metagenome | biome: human gut; feature: human-associated habitat; material: faeces | place: Denmark | collected 2008/2010
GCAGCCGCCGGAGCGGTGCTTGAGCCGTTAGGCGGGAATTGTGCGGTATTGCCTTAGAACCCCCAGTGCAGAAAATCAGCATCTTGCACGATTATTTGAAATATTTTTTGTGAATACTCTTGACAGAGCGTGGTTTATCCGCTATTATAATAAATGCGTGAGTTAAGGGGTCAAGTGCGGCCAAAATGGAAGCACAACCCCCGCAAAAAACTGCGCGGAATAATCAAGAAAGGAGAAAAGAAATGCCTACTTTTAACCAGCTCGTACGCAAAGGCCGTGAGGTCCTGGTAACCAAGAGCACTGCTCCTGCCCTTCAGAAGAGCTACAACTCCCAGAAGAAGCAGTACACCACCATGAACAGCCCCCAGAAGCGTGGTGTTTGCACCGCTGTTCGTACCATGACCCCCAAAAAGCCCAACTCTGCTCTGCGTAAAGTTGCCCGTGTCCGCCTGACGAATGGTATCGAGGTCACCTCCTACATTCCTGGTATCGGCCATAACCTGCAGGAGCACAGCGTTGTCCTGATCCGTGGCGGTCGTGTTAAGGACCTGCCCGGTGTCCGTTACCACATCATCCGTGGTACTCTGGATACTCAGGGTGTTGCAAACCGTAACCAGGCTCGCAGCAAATACGGCGCAAAGCGTCCCAAGGCCGGTGCCAAGAAGTAAGGAAACATCTTTTCGCCATAAAATGGTCAGCTGACCCTTTTGTGGCATAACGGGAGTTTTCTTTAACTTTCGAGTACCGATGATATCATTAATGTGAAGGAGGGAAGAAAGATGCCCAGAAGAGGTAAAATCGCAAAGCGCGAAGTTCTGGCTGATCCTATTTACAATTCCAAGCTCGTCACCCGTCTGGTCAACAGCATCATGCTGGATGGCAAGAAGGGCGTCGCTCAGAAGATCGTTTACGAAGCTTTTGAGACTGTCAAAGAGAAGACCGGCAACGATCCTCTCGAAATGTTCGAGAAGGCCATGGAAAACATCATGCCCAGCCTCGAAGTTAAGGCCCGCCGTGTCGGCGGCTCCACCTACCAGGTTCCCCTGGAGGTCAGCCCCGCCCGCCGCGAGACCCTCGGCCTGCGCTGGCTGACTCTGTACAGCCGCAGCCGTGGTGAAAAGACCATGTCCGCTCGCCTGGCCGCCGAGATCATCGACGCTACCAACAACGTTGGCGGCGCTGTCAAGAAGCGCGAAGATACCCACAAGATGGCAGAAGCCAACAAGGCTTTCGCGCATTACCGTTATTGATCTGCTTACTGAGGAGGTTTAAGCCATGGCAACGCCGAGAGACGTATCCCTGCAAATGACCCGAAATATCGGTATCATGGCCCACATCGACGCAGGCAAGACCACCACCACCGAGCGCATTCTGTACTACACCGGTATTAACCATAAGATCGGCGAAGTTCATGACGGCGCTGCCACGATGGACTGGATGGAGCAGGAACAGGAACGTGGTATTACCATCACTTCCGCTGCAACCACCTGCTACTGGAGCCACACCGAGACCCAGCACGATCCGGCTCTGTTCAAAAAGAACCGTCATCGTATCAACATCATCGACACCCCGGGCCACGTTGACTTTACTGTTGAAGTTCAGCGTTCTCTGCGTGTTCTGGACGGTTCTGTTACTGTTCTGGCCGCAAAGGGTGGCGTTGAGCCTCAGTCTGAAACCGTTTGGCGCCAGGCTGACGAGTACAAGGTTCCCCGCATGGTTTACGTCAACAAGATGGATACCATGGGTGCTGACTTCTTCCGCTGCGTACAGATGATGCATGATCGTCTGCATGCCAACGGTGTGCCTATCCAGCTGCCTGTCGGCCAGGAAGACACTTTCCGCGGCATCATCGATCTGATCGACATGAAAGCCGATATCTACTATGATGATATGGGCAATGATGTGCGCGTTGAGGAAATTCCTGAAGACCTGAAAGAACAGGCTCAGGAATATCATGACAAGCTGATCGAAGCTGTTGCTGAGACCGACGAAGAGCTGATGATGAAGTACCTGGAAGGCGAAGAGCTGACCAAGGGGGAAATCAAGGCTGCTCTGCGTAAGGCTACTATTTCCAACGAGATCGTTCCTGTTGTCTGCGGCTCTTCTTACAAGAACCGTGGCGTTCAGAAACTGTTGGATGCAATCGTTGATTATATGCCTGCTCCGACCGACGTTGCGGCCATCAAGGGCACCAACCCGGAGACTGGCGAGGAAGAAGATCGCACTTCTTCCGATGATCAGCCGTTCTCTGCACTGGCATTCAAGATTATGACTGACCCGTATGTCGGTAAGCTGTGCTTCTTCCGCGTGTACTCTGGTACCGTTGAGGCTGGCACCACTGTTTACAACTCTGTTAAGGATCAGGACGAGCGTATCGGCCGTATCCTGCAGATGCATGCAAACAACCGTAAGGATATCGACATCTGCTACGCTGGCGATATCGCCGCTGCTGTTGGTCTGAAGAACACCACCACTGGTGATACCCTGTGCGATGAGAAGCATCCCATCATCCTCGAGTCCATGAACTTCCCCGAGCCGGTTATCCGCGTTGCCATCGAGCCCAAGACCAAGGCTGGCAGCGAGAAGATGGGTATTGCCCTGTCTAAGCTGGCTGAAGAGGACCCGACTTTCCGTACTTGGACCGATGAAGAAACCGGTCAGACCATCATCGCCGGCATGGGCGAGCTCCACCTGGAGATCATCGTGGACCGTCTGCTCCGCGAGTTTAAGGTCGAAGCTAACGTTGGCGCACCTCAGGTTGCCTACCGTGAAACCATCCGCAAGGATGCTAACCAGGAAACCAAGTACGCACGTCAGTCCGGTGGTAAGGGCCAGTATGGTCACGTTAAGATCAAGATTGAGCCCAACCCGGGTAAGGGTTATGAGTTCGTCAACGGTATTGTTGGCGGCGCTATCCCGAAGGAATACATCCCCGCTGTTGACAACGGTATCCAGGGCGCGATGAAGTCCGGCATTCTGGCTGGTTATCCCGTCGTGGATGTCAAGGTCACTCTGTGGGACGGCTCCTATCATGAAGTTGACTCCTCTGAAATGGCGTTCTCCATCGCCGGCTCCATGGCATTCAAGGATGCTATGAAGAAGGCTGATCCCGTCATTATGGAGCCCATCATGAAGGTTGACGTTGTTGTTCCTGACGAGTATATGGGCAACGTCATTGGCGACTTGAACAGCCGCCGCGGCGCGATCCAGAACCAGGAATCCACCGATGGCACTGCCCGTGTCACCGCTATGGTTCCTCTGTCCGAGATGTTCGGTTACGCTACTGACCTGCGTTCCAAGACCCAGGGCCGTGGCCAGTACTCCATGGAGCCGGCTGATTACCAGCAGGTTCCCAAGAGTGTTGCAGATAAGATCATGACCGAGCGCAATAAGGGCTGATTCTGCACAAATTCGCGCAAAATACTTGATTTTTCTTGAAAAATCTAGTATGATAGCCTTACAACAGGCTATTTTATCTGTTTGAATTAAAGGAGGATACTTCCAATGGCTGAAAAGGAAAAATTTGACCGCTCTTTGGAGCATGTCAACATCGGTACCATCGGTCACGTTGACCACGGCAAGACCACTCTGACTGCCGCTATCACCAAGGTTCTGGCTCTGAAGGGCGACGCCGATTTCATGGATTACTCCAGCATCGATAAGGCTCCTGAAGAGAAGGCTCGTGGTATCACGATCAACACCGCTCACGTTGAGTACCACACCGCGAAGCGTCACTATGCCCACGTTGACTGCCCGGGCCATGCTGACTACATCAAGAACATGATCACCGGTGCTGCTCAGATGGACGGCGCTATCCTGGTTGTTGCTGCAACCGATGGCCCGATGCCGCAGACCCGTGAGCACATCCTGCTGGCTCGTCAGGTTGGCGTGCCCAAGATCGTTGTGTTCCTGAACAAGTGCGATATGGTTGACGACGAAGAGCTGCTCGACCTGGTCGAAATGGAAGTTCGCGAACTGCTGGACAGCCAGGATTTCGACGGCGACAACACCCCGATCATCCGTGGTTCCGCTCTGAAGGCTCTGGAGAGCACTTCCAAGGATCCCGATGCTCCGGAATACAAGTGCATTTGGGAGCTGATGGACGCTGTTGACAGCTACATCCCGACCCCGGACCGTGCTGCTGATAAGCCGTTCCTGATGCCCGTTGAGGACGTTATGACCATCTCCGGCCGTGGCACCGTTGCTACCGGTCGTGTTGAGCGTGGTACTGCTCATGTCGGCGATCAGATGGAAATCGTTGGTCTGAAGGAAGAGAAGCTGACCACCACCATCACTGGTCTGGAAATGTTCCGCAAGAGCCTCGAGTTCGCTCAGGCTGGCGACAACATCGGCGCTCTGCTGCGTGGTATTGACCGTGACCAGATCGAGCGTGGCCAGGTTCTGGCTGTTCCCGGCTCTGTTCATCCCCACACCACTTTCGATGGCCATGTTTACGTCCTGAAGAAGGAAGAAGGCGGCCGTCATACCCCGTTCTTCAACAACTATCGTCCTCAGTTCTACTTCCGTACCACCGACGTTACCGGCATCATCACCCTGCCCGAAGGCACTGAGATGTGCATGCCCGGCGACAACGTTGATATGCACGTTGAGCTGATCACCCCGGTTGCCATGGAAGAAGGCATGCGTTTCGCTATCCGCGAAGGCGGCCACACTGTTGGTTCCGGCGTTGTTTCCAAGATCGAGAAGTAATTTTCGGCTTGTGATATAGCTTTCAAGGCTCCTGCTGTTAAGGCAGGGGCCTTTTTGTTGTGTACGACTTTATGGGATGGGGAGGGGGCAAAGGCCGGGTGTGGAAGACCAAGGAAGGCATCATGAAAACATCAGGAATTGTAGATAGGGGAGAGGACACCATTCGGAACTTTGAAAAAGTGTAGCAGGAGGGGGCACTCACACCGCCCTACCTTGGGAAGGTGCATTTCAGGTCGCGGTTAAGGGGCAAGGGTTGATCTATCCCTAAGTTTTCGGAACGGTCAGGAACGCTCTCTACAGTACAATTTATAATGGGCAATTCTCAACCTCCAATTTTCCCTTCAAGTTTCCTCCAATCTCTGCCAAATCTCTCAACAACAAGCCAAACCGAAATGGCAAAAAATGCGCGATCACAATACCGGGTGATTGCATTAAGAGATTACAAAGAACATTATCGGGGTAAATGTTCAATCATTTGATAAAAGCAGGAATAAACCATTCAAAAATGTTAATAAATACCGCCAAAGGGTCACCGCACCGCAACGCAAATAATGTGCGAAAAACAGGTTTCAGTTGATTCAAGGACAAAAATTTAGATAGAAACCGCTCTAATGAACTATGCAAATTCTGGCAACTGTGATATAATGTATATACCTAGATGTGTCGGAAAGGTTATCATTTGCGGGATCAAGGCATGCAGCCGGTACAACGTTTTGTCAGCCGCTGTGCCGGGGCCAAAAGCCCCAAAAGCAGGCCGCAGCCCGGCAAGGGATCGCCAGACCGAGGGGAGCACAACCAGGCGTTTTGCAATCAACACCTGCAAAGTGCCGCACATCTGCCGTACCACTTTTCACACAAAAGGGGAAAGTAGTAACACTTAAGGGAGGATAAAACTATGAAGAAAAACCTTCAGCGTTTTGGTGCATCCGTGCTGGCAGCAGCCATGGTTGCCCAGAGCGTGGCGCTTCCCGCAGCAGCCGAAACTACCAAGATTGATTCTTCGGTAGCGCAGTCTGTTGCAGCTAGCGCAGCAAGCGCGGCCAGCGCTGTGCAGTCCCTGCCCAAGTTCACCAGCACCGCAGACCTGATCAAGCAGACAGCCCAAACGCTGGCTGCCCAGGGCGAAGTGCATGAACTGGAGCAGGACGATGCCAAGCTGGAAGCGACTGCACAGAGCAAGGCGGGCATGAGCCTTGCAGCGTTGGAAAATGCACTGGCCGATGCCATGTACGCCAACGCCGCAGCCGGCAAGATCAACACCGAAGCCTATGGCCTGAACAAGGACGAGATGGCATCGGTGATGGCTGCCACCATCAAAACGTATCATCTGTCCAGCGCCGTTACCGACCTGGGCTATGAGACGAACGCCGCAGGCGTTGTGACCGCCGTTACCTTTACCGGCAGCTCCGGCATGACCTCTGCGATGGAGTCCATGACCAACAGCGATGATGAAGTGATTGCGCAGCAGGCTGACAGCTACGCACAGGCTTACGTTGCTGAAAACTCCGATACCTTTGCGGCCAGCGCCGCTGCGGACGGCCATACCTATGGCGAGCCGAAATGGTACTGGAATGACACCAACCCGGAGGATGGCCACACCCATACCTGGAAGGAAACCCCCGATGGTTACTGGACCAAGACCGATGACGGCTGGGCTTACACCGCTGTGTATACCTGTGAAAAGGACGATGCCTACCAGAAGGTAGAAGGCACCGTAACCAAGGATACCACCGAGGCAAAGCCCGGCGCTGCCGGCAAGACCGTTTACTCTGCCAGCGTGCCCGCTGACAAGAGCCCGGTTAAGAAGGAATACAAGGAACCCACCACCCGCACCGACGACATTGCCGCCCTGCCCTGCCAGAACCATGCCGTGCCCAAGGATGCAGATGGCAACTTTGTTGCTACCTTCAACTGGGAAATGAAGAAGGTCGAGGGCAAGCTGGAAGCTGACTACAGCAACGCCCAGCTGTTCTATGACAGCGAAACCGGCAAAATTTCTGCCGGCGCTCCCGTTACCATTGACTGGGAATGCACCAGCGTCACCTTCAAGTGCGCTGTCTGCGGCGAAGAAATCAAAACCCAGCCGGTAATGACCATGCCGGTCAGCGTTGTGGTAGACCAGAATGACAATTCCGTCTACATCAACGTGGGCGGCACCCCGACCCTGGATACCACCTCCGGCGGCACCGGCGTTACCCTGGTGTCCGCAATGAAGGACGGCAACTGGTACGATATGCAGAACAACCCGGTTGACGCAAGCAAGGTGAACTTCACCTATCAGAGCGGCGACAACAAGGGCAAGAACAGCCTGCTGCTGTACGACAGCCAGAAGACTGCCGTGTATGTGGACGACCAGGGCAACCAGGTCACCAATACTTACGATGTCTCGACTGCGCAGATGAACTACTACTACTTCCAGCTGTCGCAGTTCAACCAGGACGAAGCAGAGTACTTCGGCGTGGTTGCCCCGTTCTGGACCTCCAAGGGCGTTCAGAAGCAGGGCGAGGATGGCAGCATCACCGGCACCATGGGCGCAATCAAGATATTGTGCAGCATTGATCCGAACGATGATGTCCCGCCGACCACCATGGCATTCATGCTGAACATGCTGCCGCAGGCGTTCATGTCTTACGTCATGAACTATGGCGAAGCTCTGAAAGCCATCCGTGATGCAGGCTTGGCACAGGTTGCCAAGCTGGGTGACGCTGACTATGTCACCAAGCTGCTGATCCTGCACGACTGGATCTCCCAGGTTGCAGAATTCGATATGGGCTCCATGGGCGATATCACCGGCGGCGGCAACAACGACCCCATCCAGACGACTGCTTTCGGTGCCCTGCTGGGCGGCGAGATCGGCGCTAAGGGCGTTGAGTATGGCTGCATCTGCCTGGGCTATGCAGCTGCATTTAACTACATGGTCCAGAATTTGCCTGACAACAAGAGCATCTATAAGAATGATGACGGCAGCTGGAAGACCCCCGATGAAGTAGGCGATAACGCTGTTGTTGACTTTGCCCAGATCCTGTATTACTGCGATACTTCTGATACCAGTGTTGCCGGTAATGCGTTCGGCGGCGGCATGTTCAACAACGTCCACTACTTTAACGCAGTCAAGGTCAACAAGCTGCAGGGCGACAGCAACTCTGCTACGATGACCACCGGCGAAGCCAACAAGAACTGGTACTATGTTGACGTCTGCTATGACGACGTGAACACCGAGTGCATGGCCCAGACCCGCGTTGAGAACGCAGGCGACCTGCGCCATGTCAACTTCCTGGTTTCTCCCTCCGGTCTGGAAGGCCGTTACAGCAAGTACTATGATTACATTGACTCGCTGTACGATGGCTACACCTACACCAAGAACAAGAATCCCGATGTGGATGATGCCGGCAATGTTGTGTTGAACAACGGCAAGCCGCATTACTCTTACACCAAGGCGGAGAATAAGAACGAGACCCGTTACACCGATACCTGCTACGAGGATACCTGGTTCACCTCTATCTGCAGCCCCATCTACTTCGACAATAATTACTTCTATTACGTTGATACCACGACCAACCAGAACCTGTACAACAACATGCGCCGCCAGCAGGCCGAGAACGGCAACAACGGCAGCTCTGGTTCCGGCAGCTCTGGTAACAACTCCCAGATGCAGCAGTTCATGAAGAAGATGCAGAACCAGGGCCCCGATACTCTGGAAGCACGTCCGCGTAATGCGAACTACTATATCCGCAAAGAGGATTCCAGCAGCAGCAGGCCCGGCGGCTTCAGCATGAGCAGCTTTACCAAGACGGATGACCCGTTTGATATCATCCTGATGTACTACAACGATCTGAAGGAAACCAGCAGCAACTTCAATGATGACGACAGCAATGCCAAGGTCCTGGCCGAAGCTGGCACCATCTATAAGATCGATACCAGTGCAGCAGATAAGCATACCAAGGTTGAAAACAACCTGAACACCGAGTGCCTGGCAGACGCTGCTGCAAAGCGGATCTACCCCGCACTGGTACACTCTACCGCACTGTATGATGGCAAGCTGTACTTCAACGTCAACAACGCCATCTACCGTATGGACCCGACCACCGGCGCAGTGGAAGAAGTGAAGGAATACAACACCGTCTATGGCGGCATTAAGCTGACCAAGGATAAGGACGGCAACATGGTTCCCGATACCCACTTTCCCGGCATGAGCATGGTTATCATGGATAGCGCCCAGGATACCAGCAGTGTGAAGTATCTGAACACCTTCATGAACCATCCTCTGGCTGGCCTGACCCTGCGTGACAGCTACAGCTTTGCTACCACCACCCAGCAGGGCCAGACTGTGATCACCGGCATCAACACCACCAAGGATCAGCTGGTCGTTTCTGTCGGCACCAACCTGTCCAACACCTATAAGAGCCTGGACGAGCTGGATTCCAATGGCAAGCCGGTTGTTAAGACCGATGCCGCCGGCACTTCTTATGCAAACCGTAAGAGCTACAAGAACGAGTCCTGGAACTACAACCCGAGTTACAACCAGAACATGAGCAGCTCTGACGAGAAGAACAAGAACGAAGAGTTCATGTGGTGCGCTAACCTGGTTGAAACCATGCCGATGTCCGACATGGTCAGCGACCTGAGCAGCGGCGCAACCACCGATGTTTCCGTTGAAGCATGGTGCGATACCCCCGCTTACACCCAGGCCCGCACCAACAAGTACGGCCTGACCAAGGGTGAAAAGAAGTACGCTGACGGCGCACTGCCCAAGGGCCATACCTGGGCTCTGGACGAGCTGGAAACCAAGTCCGTTGGCAACAATGTGTACCTGTGCTCTGATTGCCATACCGCAACCGAAAGCACCCCCCACACCGTTACCCTGCCCGATGCAGTTGCAGGCGTTACCCTGACCCTGGGCACCACCAGCAACACCTACATCAAGGACGATACCGTTACCCTGACCGTAGAAAAGGAAGGCACCGATATCGTTACCGTTACCGCAAAGAACGGCGATACCGATGTTGCCCTGACTGAAGTTCAGGAAGCAGCGCAGGACGAAGCCGCAGCCCAGGCTACCACCGAAAAGGCTAAGACGGTTTACACCTTCACCATGCCGGACGGCGATGTGGCCATCAGCGTTGCAAAGAACGCTAAGACCTATGCGGTCAATGTTGCTGCCCTGACCAATGGTGAAATCACTGCTTCCGCTAAAGAAGCAGCTGAGAAGGAAACCGTAACCCTGACTGCTAAGCCCGCGACCGGCTATGCCCTGAAGGCTGGCAGCGTGAAGGTTACCTACAAAGACGCTGACAACACCGATAAGACCGTTGAAGTGAAGCCTGATACCGAAAAAGCCAACACCTACACCTTTGCAATGCCTGCTTACCCTGTCAACGTCAGCGCAGAGTTTGTTAAGGAATACAAGGTTACCGCAGCTCCTGCTGATAACGGCACTGTTACCGTAGACCCGACCGCAGCTGTTGAAGGCACCGACGTTACCGTTACCGTTAAGGCAGCTGATAACTACCAGCTCAAGGCTGACAGCCTGACCTACAGCTATCAGATCGGCGAAGATAAAAAGACCGAAAAGCTGACCCTGACCGATGGCAAGGCAACCTTCAAGATGCCTGCCGCTGATGTTACCGTTAGCGCTGTGTTTGAAGCACTGACTGCAACTCCGACTGCAACTCCGACCGCAACTCCGACTGCAACTCCGACCGCAAAGCCGGCAGAGCCGACTGCTGTGCCGGAGCCGACTGCTGTGCCGGAACCGACTGCTGTGCCGGAGCCGACTGCTGTGCCGGAGCCGACTGAGGTACCGTCTACTGAACCCGAAACGCGCACCGTTCACGGTGCTGCTGAAAAGACCACCATTACCGCAATGGCTGTCTTTACCTGCACCGATAAGAACTGCGCAAGTGCACAGTTCGTGGATGCAACTGTAAAGCAGACCAGCGGCGTTACCACCGCTGCTGTCACCTTCAACGGCAAGGACTACACCGCCAAGTACGGCGAGAAGAACGGCTGGGTTGAAGAAAACGGCAAGAAGTACTGGTACGAAAACGGCGTGAAGCAGGGTACCACCGGCCGCGGCAAAGAGATCTATGATCCCAATTCCGACGCTTGGTACTGGCTGGATGCTGTCCAGGGCGGCGCAATGACCGTCAGCAAGGACGTTTACCAGGAATCCGCCGCCGGCCAGTGGGCTGATAAGCCCGATGGCACCGGCAAGTGGGTCCGTTACGATGAGAACGGCCACATGGTCAAGGGCTGGCAGACGACCGATAAGGGCACCTACTACTTTGACCTGATCACCGGCGCTATGGCTAAGGGCGCAGGCGATATTGACGGTGTACCTTGCGCATTTGACGAGTACACCGGCATCGCTCTGGACGGCCAGTGGCTGACCATCAAAGGCGCTGACTTCTGGTACGAAAAGGGCGTTCGCCAGGGCCTGGATGGCCGCGGCAAGGAAATCTACGACCCGGCTTCCGACGCTTGGTACTGGCTGGATGCCGTTGACCAGGGCAAGAAAGCCACCAGCAAGGATGTCTATCAGGAATCCGAAGCTGGCCAGTGGGCTGATAGGCCCGATGGCACCGGCAAGTGGGTCCGTTACGATGCACAGGGCCACATGATCAAGGGCTGGAGCGCTGACAAGCGTTACTATTTCGACCCGATCTATGGCACCATGGCTAAGGGCGATGCAGTCATCGATGGCCGCACTTATCATTTCGATAAGAACACCGGCATTCGGCAGTAATCCCACAGCCGGAACAATGAGCTGTAACCCAGCCCATTAACCCCTAAATAGAAATGCCGCAGCAGACGTAACAGTCTGCTGCGGCATTTTTGTATTTGTGGGCATAGGTTCGGTGAAATATTTGCCAGGCCAGTAGGGCGGGGGACCCCATGATTGTGGTGGCTCCCCTGGAGGGGAGCTGGACGCGAAGCG
>OGRA01003575.1_pt1 | contig 11636 bp, 13 predicted proteins | sample 1553351 | NCBI WGS metagenome assembly OGRA01 (sample SAMEA2580056, study PRJEB22360) | human gut metagenome | biome: human gut; feature: human-associated habitat; material: faeces | place: Denmark | collected 2008/2010
CTGCGGCATGAAAAAGGACTTCAAGTGATTGAAGTCCTTTTTGTTTTGCAGTGATCGTGTTATCGCTTGCAACAGGAATAAGAGAATTGTATAAACAGAAATAATAAAAATAGAGAGTAGGATACGGAAATGAATTTGATCATTTCGTATTCTGCTCTCTATTTTTATATATGGATTTTTGCTCAGATGTTATGGATTCAAAATATTCTTCACAACATCCTTATCGCTCAAGTAAACCATATGTGATCCTTTCAGCTGTACATAATAATTCTTTTGATCAGAATCTTTTTTACCGATATAAAGCACAACATTTTTTGTTTTCTTCGTATCCGTATCCTTATAAGTGATATCGATTGTGATTCGAGAATCCTTATCCAGTCCATATTTTACAAGATCTGTCTGACTCGCATAATAATTCTGGCAGTCTCCAAAAGTAAATACACCCAAACCGCCAGAGATTCCATCGAGATTTTTCTTCTTGCTAGTATAAGTCTTTGTCTTACCGTTCTGAGTGACCAAAACTTTTTTAAGATTTCCAGTACTTAACGTAGGGAAAGTATCTGTCTCGATCAGATTATCTAAAGAATAAGATAAACTAGATGTAATATCAGAAGATACGGTATAAATCTTTGATTTATCTCCATAAGTTACATAGTAATTTTCACCGGTTGCATTTCCAATATAATAAGTCATGGATTTTCCAGTTTTGTCTTTGACACTAACTGTATAAGTTGGCTTGTCAAGACCATAGTCGCTTAGAGCATCTGCATTTTTAAGTTCTCTGACAGCCTCAACTTTTTGAAATGTAGAAGCAAGACTTTCGAGAGAGGACTGAGTGATCGGATATTTTTTATTTTTTGTATAATACCATTTGCCATTCTGTTTTATGAAAGAAAGAGTCGTTCCGTTGTTATTATAAGAGATGGAAGTTAAACTCTTTAAATCAGAGACCATTGTCTGATCAGAATCTTCTTTGTAAGATTGCTGTTTCTGGTATAAATTCACTCCCGTATACAGGACAATAAGTCCTGCAAATACGAGAAGTAAAATCTGTAATGTTTTTTTCTGTTTCATGAAAACCTCCTAACGGCGTCTGCGTCTAAACCATACAATGAATCCGCCAATGATCAGACCAACTGGAATTACAAAGACTACAAGGATACTGAATGGTCCAGGATGAGCAATCGTATTATAGCTGACTTCCAGACTCTTTGAAGAGATAGAAACATTATCGGCATTATTTAAACATGCGGTCACAGAGTTTGTAAATAATGTCAGGTTTTCTAAGGATGAGAAAGAACTTGTGATTTGCTCATCGATCAGCATATTACTTCCGTAAACAGTCAGGCGACTTTCTTTTGTAACTTTCTTTCCTTTGCTGTTTTTGACTTTGACAGATTCTGTGGAAGTTGCACCAAGGACATAAGTTCCCTGTGTTTGTTTCTTCTCAGTGACAGCATATCCGTTGCTGGATGTTGTCATAAATACATCGATAGAAATAGAATCTCTAACTGGAGTACTCTGTGTCATACCTTTCGAATTGATCATCATAACAGAGTTTGATGAAATTCCAGAAGCCATATCACCACTTACAGAAAGATTTGGGATTAAGTAATAATAATTTCCTTGATATGAACGTTCTGTATCTGCAATATATCCGCTTTGAACAGTTAAACCGTAGTCTTTTAACAGACCATATAAGTTTTTCATACTCTTATTTGTCTGGGCAAGTAAAGTAACAACTTTTCCACCTTTCTTCAGGTAAGAAGATAATAGTTTTACTTCATCTTTTGTAAAATCGCTTGTAGCCCCATCGATGATCAGCAGATCACAATCATCAGGAATGGATGTTGCAGTCATTAAAAGCAGATCACTTGTGGAAATTCTTGATTTTGTAAGAAGACTTGTGACCTCGGAAGATAAGGATGATTCTCCATGGCCAGAAGTATAATAAGCTTTATATTCTTTGTCACTTGTTACATAATTTAAAGCACTTGTAAGCTGTCCATCACCATCAAATGATGAAGCGGAAGTACTGTAGTAAGAATCTGAGGAAACTAATATATCATCAAACGAAACAGTTGTTGTACGGTTGGTTTTCTTACAAGAGATGACGATATTGTTTTCTTCAGTTCCGTATTTTGTCAATGCAGATGGATGAAGCACAGGATCGATCCATTTGACATGAAGCTTGCTTGATAAAGAAGCATATTTATTGATGAAAGTTTTGATCCTTTTATCAGTGCTGTCCTTTTCTGCAAGAACATAAAAAGTGACGTCATCATCAACTTTTTTGATGATCTTTTCACTTTTTGATGAGATTTCATAAATATTGGTACTACTGATATCAAACTGTCGCTTATTTTCAGGGATCAGATTGACGATCATATTAAAAATGATAACGATCGCGATCACGATGGATGTCATAGCAAGAGTATAAGATCCACGTTTCGAATCATTGCTTTGAAATAATTTTTTGATTTTATCCACGATAACTTCCTCCTAACTCCAACGTCTTTTTTCAAATGTCTGTACTGTTAAGAACACCAGAAGAATGATCAATGACAGATAAGTCAGAAGTCCTCCGAGATCAAAAATGTAATTCTGAGAAAAATTATAAAAAATATCAGTTAATACAAGGTGTCCTAATAAAGTAGAAAACAGACTTTCAAGCAATGTTTTCTTCACAAAATAAACAACGATACCAGCGATATACCCAATGCCAGTGACAATGCCAGCGATCATCTGATTTTTTGTGATATGGTAGATCAGAAGACCGATCAGAGCAAATATAATGATCCAGATGACCAGATTACTGATCGCACTGGAAGGAAAATACTGCAGCAGATTGTCCAACAGATAAAAGAAAAACAATGCTGCACAAGTAGTGATCGCTGCGATCACAGGACTTTCTGTCAAAGATGATAAAAACATTCCGATTGCAATAAATACACATCCAAGCAGGAAAAAGGCCAGAATGGATGAATAATCAACAAGAAAATGGGCAGTTCCTTGAAGTTTGATGATCAGTGGGAAAATACAGTAGATCACACATGGAATTGCAAATACAGTCACCATTGCAAGATATTTTCCTAATACGATCTCAACAAGTGAAACAGGAGAAGTTAATAATAACTGGTCAGTTTTATTTTTTCGGTCTTCTGCAAAAGATTTCATAGATAAAACAGGCACAGAAATCAATAACATGAAAATAACGCCCGCCAGAGAGTAGGCAAAAAATGGATAACCACTATAAAGGTTATAAACCATAAAATATACACCTCCAATGATCGTTAAGAATGCTGCAAATACGCATCCGATCATAGAGTTAAAATAGGAACGGACTTCCCTTTTATAGATAGCAAGCATTATTTGTCACCTCCATTACATCTCCGGTTAATTCCAGAAAAATATCTTCAAGAGTAGCCTTGTTTACAAACATCTGTGTCACAGGCATTTTCTGTTGTGCAAATGCAAGAGAGAGATCCGCACATAATTCCTGCGTATCGTTGCTTGTATTGATCTGAATATGACAACTGTTTTCATTGATTACTTACATCAAGCCAGTTGACATCATCAATATCAGAAAAATCAGAAAGAACCTGTTTTACGGAAGTTTCATCCGCCAGGATCGTAAGCTCAATGGTTTCTTTTCCGTGTGTTAATTCTTCTAATTCATCAGGGCTTCCCTCAGCGATCAATTTTCCTTTGGAAATGATCAGGATATCGTCACAGATTTCTTGGACTTCAGCAAGAATATGAGAACTTAAGATCACCGTATGGTCCTTAGCAAGTGTACGGATCAGTTCACGGATTTCGATAATCTGCTTTGGATCGAGACCAACGGTCGGTTCATCCAAGATGATAATATCCGGGAAATCAAGAATTGCAGCGGCAAGACCTGTTCTCTGGCGATAACCTTTGGAAAGGTTTTTGATCAATCGGTCTTTCATATCAACAAGTTTGATCAGTTCCATAACTTTTATAACCTGTGCATTGCGGTCAGCTTTCGGAATTTTTTTTAATTCAGCAGCAAAATACAGATATTCAGATACTGTCATATCAAGATATAAAGGTGGGATCTCTGGAAGATATCCGATACATTTTTTTGCTTTCTCAGGTTCTTCCAGAATATTGTGACCATTGATGATAACCTCTCCACTCGACGCACCGATATATCCAGTCATAATATTCATAGTTGTAGATTTACCGGCTCCATTTGGACCCAAAAATCCATAGATTCGCCCTTTTTCAATGGTAAATGACAGATCATCTACGGCGAGATGTGTGCCATATTTTTTGGTAAGATGTTTTACTTCTATCAAAATATTGTCCTCCTTTTTGCGATAACTCTCATCATTATATGAAGAAAAACAAATCAAACTGTGATAAAAGTCTGAACAGTTTGTGTTAAAAATGTGGTAATTTTGTGAAGTGTTTTATGGAGTATATAGTATACAGAATAATATGAAAATGTTTCATAAAAGATGCATAGAATGGCAAGGATAGGCTTGCATAATCACGTATAGTTTCGTATAATATAAAAGTAAATTTACAAGAAAACTTGACAGAAGACAGTTGAAGAATGTATACTTTGAGAATCAAACTAATTAGAGTGTGAAGGAGAATCATTATGTTAGAGAAGATGAAAGAGATCATTGCAGATCAGTTAGGTGTAAGCGAAGATGAAGTTACTTTAGAAGCATCTTTTAAAGAAGATCTGGATGCTGATTCATTAGATTTATTTGAATTAGTTATGGCATTAGAAGAAGAATATGATGTTGAGATTCCATCTGATGATCTTGCAGAATTAAACACAGTTGGTGATGTTATCAACTACTTAAAAGACAAAGGTGTAGAAGACTAAAGAAATTGTAAGATTGGCTTATAACATTCCTGTTATAAGTCAATTTTTTGAAGAAAATATTTTGAACATCAAACTAATTATAGATTATTTTATAGATCAACGAGGTAAAGATAATGGGTAAGATCGTATTTATGTTTCCGGGACAGGGAGCGCAATATGTTGGAATGGGAAAGGATTTTTATGATTCTTTTGCATGCAGCAAGGAGATTTTCGACAAGGCGAATGAAGTTCTGGATATTGATGTAAAGAAACTTTGTTTTGAAGAGAATGAAGATATCAATATTACAGAGTATACACAGGCAGCGATGGTAACTGCAAGTGTTGCAATCTTAAAGAAGATCGAAGAAATGGGATTAAAGCCTGATCTGACAGCGGGATTAAGTCTTGGAGAATACTGTGCACTTGTAGCATCTGATGTGATGAGCTTTGAAGATGCAGTGAAAGTCGTAAGGCAGAGAGGAATTCTTATGCAGGATACTGTTCCAGCAGGAGAGGGTGCGATGTCAGCGGTTCTTGGAATGAAGAAAGAAGCGATCGAAGCAGTTTTACCAGACGTTGAAGGAATCGTTACGATCGCAAACTATAACTGTCCTGGACAGATCGTTATTTCAGGAGAATCAAAAGCGGTTGCAGAAGCTGGAGAAGCGTTGAAAGAAGCAGGAGCTAAGAGAGTTCTGCCACTGAAGGTCAGTGGACCATTTCATTCTCCAATGTTAAAACCAGCTGGAGAGAAATTGCTTGATGTATTAGCAGATGTTGAAGTGGATGATCCAACAGTTCCATACGTATCCAATACAACAGCAGAATTTATCACAAGTAAAGATGAAGTTAAGGAATTGCTTGGAAGACAGGTTTATTCTTCTGTATGCTGGGAACAATCTATTGAGAAGATGATCGCTGATGGTGCAGATACATTTGTAGAGATCGGACCAGGAAGAACATTATGTGGATTTATGCGCAAGATCGATCGTAATGTCAAAGCGATCAATATTGCGAAAGTAGAAGATTTAGAGAAATTAAAGGAGATCATGTAATCATGTTAAGTGGAAAAGTTGCAATCGTAACAGGTGCAAGCCGCGGGATCGGAAGAGAAACGGCACTGACTCTTGCAGGATATGGAGCAACTGTGATCGTAAATTACTGTGGTTCCAAAGATAAAGCGGAGGCAGTTGTAGAAGAAATCACAGCAGCTGGGGGAACAGCAAAAGCATATCAGGGAGATGTATCCGATTTTGATGTGGCGAAAGAGATGATCACTTCTGTAAAGAAAGAATTTGGGTCTATTGATATTCTGGTGAATAACGCCGGAATCACAAAAGATAACCTGATCATGAAGATGAGTGAAGAAGAATTTGATAAAGTCATTGAAGTAAACTTAAAAGGTGCATTTAACTGCATGAAACATGTTTCAAGAATCATGTTAAAACAGAGATCCGGACATATCATTAATATGTCTTCTGTATCTGGAGTTATGGGTAATGCAGGACAGGTCAATTACTGTGCATCAAAAGCAGGAATCATTGGTATGACAAAATCTCTGGCAAGAGAATTAGGTTCCAGAGGAATCACGGTCAATGCGATCGCTCCAGGATTTATTGAGACAGAGATGACGGATGTACTGTCAGAAGATGTGAAAGAGAATTTATTAGGAAGCATTCCATTAAAGAGAATGGGACAGACAAAAGATATTGCAGAGACAGTTGCTTTCTTAGCATCTGACAAGGCAGCATATATTACAGGTCAGACGATCAGTGTTGACGGTGGAATGGGAATGTAAAGGAGATTTTATATGAAGAGCATGAAACGTGTCGTTGTAACTGGTATGGGTGCGATCACACCGATCGGAAACAGCGTGGAAGAATTTTGGAATGGAATCAAAGAGCAGAAGATTGGATTTGCACCGATTACATATTTTGATGCAACAGAATACAAAGCTCATCTGGCTGCAGAAGTCAAAGGTTTCAACGCCAAAGATTATATGTCACCAAAAGCAGCAAGACGTATGGAATTATTTTCACAGTATGCTGTAGCTGCAACAAAAGAAGCAATCGAAGATGCGGGACTTGATCTTGAGAAAGAAGATACAACAAGAATTGGTGTATCTGTTGGATGTGGAGTTGGAAGCCTTCAGATGATCGAAACAACAACAAGAACATTAGATAAAAAGGGTCCGAACAGAGTGAAACCATTAGCAGTTCCAATGATGATCTCTAACATGGCTGCAGGAAATGTTTCTATTGCATTTGGCCTTCGCGGAAAGAGTATCAACGTTGTTACAGCATGTGCGACAGGAACACAGTCTATTGGTGAAGCATATAGATCCATTCAGGTTGGAGAAGCTGATGTAATGGTAGCCGGTGGAACAGAAGCTGCAGTATCAGAAGTTGCAGTTGGTGGATTTGCAGCGTTAACAGCTTTAAGTGGATCTGATGATCCGAAGAGAGCATCTATTCCATTTGACAAAGAGAGAGATGGATTTGTCATTGGAGAAGGATCAGGAATCGTTGTTTTAGAAAGCCTTGAACATGCACAGGCAAGAGGAGCAGATATTTTAGCAGAAGTTGTCGGATATGGTGCAACAAGTGATGCATTCCATATCACATCCCCATGTGAAGATGGAGAAGGTGCAGCAAGAGCTATGGTATTTGCAATGGATGAAGCAGGAATCACACCAGATAAAGTTGATTATATCAATGCACATGGAACAAGTACTCATGCAAATGACTTATTTGAGACAAAAGCAATCAAGAAAGCATTAGGAGAACATGCATATGATGTGAAGATCAGCTCTACAAAATCTATGATCGGTCATGGACTTGGAGCAGCTGGTGCGATTGAATTTATCACATGTGTTAAATCAATTGAAGAAGATTATATTCACCCAACCGTAGGATTAAAGGTTCCAGATGAAGAATGTGATCTTGATTATACATTAGAACCAGTAACAGACCGCAAGGTAAATTACGTTATGAGCAATTCTCTTGGATTTGGAGGACATAACGCAACACTTCTTGTGAAGAAATTTGAGGATTAATTTAGAAGGAGACTGACATGGAAGTTAAAGAAATGAAAGAATTGATCGCTGCAGTATCTTCTGCAAATGTCGATGAATTTGAATATAATAACGAAGAATTTTCAATCAGAATCGCTAAGAAAAAGGCAAAGATCGCAACAGTTGATGCATCTGTTGCAGGGGTACCAGTACAGAGTGCCGCGATCATGCCAGAACAGAATGAAGAACAGACAGAAGAGATTCTCTATGGAGATGAGATCAAAGCCCCACTTGTTGGTACATTTTATGTAGCACCATCAGAAGGAGCTGAGCCATTTGTATCTGTCGGTGACAAAGTCAAAAAAGGACAGGTAATCGGAATCGTTGAAGCAATGAAACTGATGAATGAAGTGGAAAGTGAATACGATGGAACAGTTGCAGCTATTTTAGTTGAGAATGGTGAGATGGTTGAATATGGACAGCCATTAATGGTCATCCAGTAAGAAAGGCAGAATATTTATTATGGTAATGGATATTAAAGATATTATGAATACGATCCCTCACAGAAGTCCATTTTTATTAGTGGACCGTATTGAGGAGATGGAAGAAGGAAAACGTATCGTTGGTAAAAAATGTGTGACATATAATGAACCATTTTTTGCAGGACATTTTCCACAGGAACCAGTGATGCCTGGGGTACTGATCATTGAAGCATTAGCACAGACTGGAGCTGTATGTGCACTTTCTGCAGATGAGTACAAAGGAAAGATTGCATTCTTAGGTGGAGTCAACAAAGCAAAATTCCGAGGAAAGGTTGTTCCAGGAGATGTGCTGACATTAGAAGTTGAGATGATCAAAGTCAAAGGACCAGTCGGTGTTGCACAGGGAACAGCAACTGTAGATGGTAAGAAAGTGGCATCTGCAGAGATTACATTTATGATTGGATAAGAGAGGGTTTCTTAAATGTTTAAGAAGATTTTAATTGCAAACAGAGGAGAGATCGCAGTGCGTATCATCCGTGCGTGCCGTGAGATGGATATCATGTCCGTAGCAATCTGTTCTGAAGCAGATAAAGATGCACTCCATGCCCAGCTGGCAGACCAGACGATCTGTATCGGACCAGCACCTGCCAAAGACAGTTATCTTGACATGGAACGTGTACTTGGGGCTGCAATGGCAGTCGGAGCGGATGCAATTCATCCGGGATTCGGATTTTTGTCTGAGAATAGCAAATTTGTAAGAATGTGTGAAAAATGCAATATCACATTTATCGGACCATCCGCAGAAATCATTGACCGCATGGGTAACAAATCCGCAGCAAGAAAGACAATGATGGATGCTGGAGTTCCAGTAGTTCCTGGTACAAAAGATGCCGTTTATGAGGCAGAAGCAGGGCAGAAGATCGCAGATGACATGGGATACCCAGTTATGATCAAAGCTTCCGCAGGAGGTGGTGGAAAGGGAATGCGTGTCTGCTATGACTCTGAAGACTTCGTACATACTTTTGAGACAGCGAAGTTAGAGGCAGAGAATGCATTTGGCGACGGAACGATGTATATTGAAAAATATATCGAAGATCCACGCCATATCGAATTCCAGATTCTTGCTGATAAATACGGAAATACGATTCATCTTGGAGAAAGAGACTGTTCTATTCAGAGAAGACATCAGAAACTGATCGAAGAATCACCATCCCCTGCGATCAGTGACGAACAGCGAAAGAAGATGGGTGAGATCGCAGTCAAAGCAGCAAAAGCAGCAGAATACTACAGTGCAGGAACGATTGAATTCTTACGTGACAAACATGGAGATTTCTATTTTATTGAGATGAACACAAGAATTCAGGTAGAGCATCCAGTGACTGAATGGGTTACAGGAATCGATCTGATCCGTGAACAGATCCGTATCGCCGCAGGAAAACATCTGACTTATACACAGGAAGATGTACATGTTCATGGACATGCGATCGAAGTGAGAATCAATGCGGAAGACACAGAACATGACTTCCGTCCAAGTCCAGGAACTGTAACAAATGTACATTTTCCAGGAGGAAAAGGAGTGAGAATTGATTCTGCATTATTCGCAGGATATCAGATTCCACCATACTATGATTCTATGATCGCAAAACTGATCGTATATGATAAAAATCGTAAGTTGGCACTTCGCAAACTCCGTAATGCATTGGGAGAACTTGTATTAGAAGGCGTGAAGACAAACATTGACTATCAGTATGAGATCATCAATGATGAAGATTTTATCGAAGGCAATGTTGATACAGGATTTATTGAACGTTTTCAGAAGAAACATCAGTCTGAAAATGAAGCTGAATAAAGAAAGTTAAGGTGAGTATCATGTCATTAAAAGATATGTTTAAGAAAAGGACATTATCACCTCAGGAGATCAAACAGGCAGAGCGTGTACGAAAAGCAAAGGACACGCTCCTTGAATTTCAGGCACCAGAAGGATTATTCCAGAAGTGTAACTGTTGCGGAAAGCCTGTATACAATGAGGATTTGATCGAAAATGATTATGTATGTCCAGTCTGTGGCAATTACTTTAGAATCCGTCCAAAGACAAGAATTGCCATGGTATTAGATAAAGATACTTTTGAAGAATGGGATGCAAAGATGGATACAAGCGATCCACTGAACTTCCCAGGATATAAGAATAAATTGGAACGCCAGCGCTCCGTAACGAATCTTGATGAAGCGGTCATCACAGGAAAAGGAAAGATTCTTGGAAAAGATGTTGTGATCGCAGTCATGGGAGCAGATTTCATGATGGGAAGCATGGGAGAAGTTGTTGGTGAGAAGATCACACGAGCAGTTGAACGTGCAACACAGATGAGATTACCAATCATCATTTTTACATGCTCTGGTGGAGCTAGAATGCAGGAAGGAATCGTATCTCTGATGCAGATGGCAAAAACATCCGCAGCATTGAAACGCCATGATGAAGCAGGATTATTATATATCACAGTATTAACAGATCCTACAACTGGAGGTGTTACAGCAAGTTTTGCAATGCTTGGAGATGTTATCTTAGCAGAACCAGGAGCATTGATCGGATTTGCGGGACCGAGAGTTATTGAACAGACGATCGGGCAGAAGTTACCAGAAGGATTTCAGAGAGCAGAATTTTTGTTAGAACATGGATTTGTAGATAAGATCGTAGAGCGCAAAAAATTAAGAAAAGTGCTGGTAACGATCATAAGGAGTTGTGAATATGAGCAGTAATTATACACCATGGGAGAGAGTGCAGATCTCAAGATCCGCAGAACGCCCAACAAGTCTTGATTATATTTCTACGATTTTTGAACGATATATGTCCTTACACGGAGACCGTTATTTTGGAGATGACAAAGCGATCGTTGGTGGATTAGCCTCTATTGGAGGAAGACCAGTGACAGTCATCGGACAGCAAAAAGGACGCTCAACCAAAGAAAATATCAAACGAAATTTTGGAATGCCATCACCAGAAGGATACAGAAAATCCCTAAGACTGATGAAACAGGCAGAGAAATTTCATCGTCCGATCATTCTCTTTGTAGACACACCAGGAGCATTCTGTGGATTAGAGGCAGAAGAAGGCGGAGTCGGAGAGGCAATCGCAAGAAACTTATTCGAGATGTCAAACATCAAAGTACCGATTCTTTCTATCATGATCGGAGAAGGAGGAAGTGGTGGAGCCTTGGCTATGGCTGTTGGAAATGAAGTATGGAGTTTGGAGAACTCTACATATTCTATTCTTTCACCAGAAGGATTTGCGGCGATTCTT
>OGRA01003579.1_pt1 | contig 11620 bp, 10 predicted proteins | sample 1553351 | NCBI WGS metagenome assembly OGRA01 (sample SAMEA2580056, study PRJEB22360) | human gut metagenome | biome: human gut; feature: human-associated habitat; material: faeces | place: Denmark | collected 2008/2010
CCCATGGGGCAGGGCATACAGTACCGGCAGCCCGTGCAGCCGATCTTGATGCGGCTGTGCAGGATGCGGGCCGTCTCGGCCACAGCGGCATCTTCCGCCGCGTTCAGGGGGCGGAAGGGCGCAAAGGTGGAAAGGTTGTCGGCCAGCTGCTCTTCGGCACTCATGCCGGAGAGGATCAGGTGGACGTTTTTGTGGCTGCCTACCCAGCGCAGCGCCCAGGAAGCCGCACTGGCGGCGGGGTCGAGGGCGGTCAGCGGCGCCGCAGCGTCCGGCGGAAGGTTGGCTAGCGTGCCGCCCTTGATGGGTTCCATGATGATGAGCGGGATGCCCAGCTCTTCGGTCAGCGCATAGCCGCGGTCGCCTGCGATCTCCTCGGCGCGGTCGTCGGTGTCAAGGTAGTTGTATTGCAGCTGGCAGAAATCCCAGGGCTGGTCCCGCAGGATGTGTTCCAGCCCGTCCGCGTTGTCGTGGCAGGAGAAGCCGAAGTTCCGGATGCGCCCGGCCTTCTTCTCCTCCCAGAGCCAGTCCACGATGCCCAGCGCCTTGGCCTTGTCGTACCGTGCCCGGTGCAGGGAGTGGAGCAGGTAGAAATCAATGGTGTCCACACCCAGCCGCTCGAACTGACTGCGGTAGATCTGCTGGGCTTTTTCCAGCGAATCGCACAGCCACAGGGGCAGTTTGGTGGCCAGATAAAAGCTCTCGCGGGGCCATTTTGCGATGACCCGCCCCACGAACGGCTCGCTCTCGCCGCCGTGGTAGGGGTAGGCGGTGTCAAAGTAGTTGACGCCCGCGTCCCGCGCGGTGTTCAGCAGGGCTTCGGCCCGCACTTCGTCGATGCGGCCGTCCGGCAGGGTGGGCAGGCGCATGCAGCCGTAGCCCAGCAGGGAGGTGGTGATGCCGGATTTTTTCCAATGACGCTGTTCCATAGAACGCTCTCCTTTTCTTCAGTGCTTCCGCTTTTTCCGATCGTCCCAGGCAAAATATCTGGTGTAGAATACGAAGACCACGAGCGAAAGCAGCGTGACAGGCTTGCCCAACCGGATGCCGTCCGGCTGGTAGACAAAATCAAGGGTGTTTTCCCCGGCGGGGCAGAGCACCGCCATCAGGCCCTCGTCCACCCGCAGGATGTCGGTCTCTTTGCCGTTGACCGTGGCCGTGAAGCCGTCGTCGTAAGGCACCGAGAAGAAGACGAGGCTCGGGGCGTCCAGCGTGATCTCAGCGTGGAAGCCGGAATTGGTCATCTGGAACACCGAACAGGCCGAGGCCCGGCGGTCGGCACAATCCTGCACGTAGCGGTCGTAGGTCAGGTCGTTCAGCTCAGCGGCGGGCAGCGGCTGCAGATACTGGCTGTATGCGGCGGCATCCGCATCGGAGAGCACCAGCGCCCGCATCAGCAGATTGGAGCGGGTGACCGTCACGGTGGACTCGTAATCGTCCTCGGTGAGGTAGTAGTCGTAGGTGAAGCCCATGGGGACGTAGTTGGTGTTTTCATAGAGGGTGTAGCCATCCAGCGTGTCGTAATAGGCCCAGCCCTCATCGGCCTCTTCGAGGAAGTCGGCCTGCCGGTCGGGCTTGGTGATGAGGTACTTCACGCTCAGCAGGCCCCGCAGCGCATAGTTGGAAAGCTCCGGCTGGCTGCGGACGTCCCGCTTGACGTCCAGCGCCGGGTAAAAGCTGAGGATGCTGGGGGCGGCGGTGCTGCCGAAGTATTGCAGGCAGCTCTTGTCCAGCCAGAGGCCGAGGTTGTCGTGGGTCTTGTAGGTGTCGATGCGCCAGTCGCCCTCCGGCAGGTCTTCCTTCAGGGCCAGGGCGCTGGTGTACTCTTCCACCAGGTCGCTGTCGGTGTTCCACTGGCCGAACTTGCCAATGCCGATGTGGGTGATGCCGAACAGGCAGCTGAACGCCAGCACCGCCGCCAGCATCCGCTGGGGCAGGCGCTTGTCGGCCCGCCACCGCTGCGCGACCCAGCGGTAGACCAGCAGCCCGATGAGGGCAAAGCCGAACACGGCAGCGTACTGGCCGGGATTTTGCAGGACGCCCAGCGACCATTCCTTGGTGCTGGCATCCTGCACCGGCACCAGCGCAAAGGCCAGCGTGGCAATGACGAGTCCGCTGATGTTCCGGGCTGGGCGGTCCAGCTCGACGGCGGGGTCTTCCAGTGCGTTGATGGTCATGGCGGCCAGGATGAGCACCGGCATATAGAACCACCGGGCATAGTAGCTGGAATTAAGGGCGTAGAAGGCGCTGTTCAGCACCGGCACCAGCGCAAAGACAGCGCAGGTGGCAACGATCCGCTTTTTGCTGTCGCCCTGCCGGGCGCGCCAGTAAGCCAGAGCACCGGCCAGACTGCACAGGGGCAGATAGGCGGTCATGCTCGTCCACTTGATGACGCCCTCAGACCAGATGGAGGTCATATAGGGTGAGTCGGGCGGCAAAATCCAGCTCAGCAGGATGGCAAGGTACTGCTGGGGCTTTGCGTAGGTCAGAAAGCCCCAGCCGGAGGACAGGTCGATGGTGCGGGGGTTCTGCAACAGCGAGAGGACGGCGGGCCAGAGGATGACGGCCCCCAGACCCACACCGAGGAGGCTTTCGAAGGCCAGATGGACGAACAGCCGGGGCGTGAGCTTGAAATCTCCCGCACTGACTTTACAGATGAAGTAGAGGAGCAGGAAGAGCACCTGCCCCACAAAGAAGAAGTAGTTGTTCAGCAGGTTGACGCCGACCCAGAACGCGAACAGCCCGTGCCGCCCATGATAGACGGCCTCGTCCAGGGCCCAGAGCATCCACGGGAAGAGGGCCAGCACATCAATGAAGTGGTTGAAGAAGATGTTGTAGAGCCCCCAGCCGGAAAAGGCATAGAACACCGCGCCCAGCACGGCATAGTTTTGGTCTTTCACGTAGCGGCGCAGATACAGGTATGCGCCGCCACCCGCCACGGCGAACTTGAGCACCAGCAGCGGGACCATGAGATAGGGGAGCCACCGCTGAGGGAAGAGCAGCGAGAACCAGAAGAACGGCGAGCCGTACAGGTAGAAGGAATAGGCGTTCAGCGCCCCGCTGCCCAGGTCGGTGGCCCAGGAGAAGGTGTTGTGGACACTGCCTGCGCCGTCCGGGTAGCCCAGCCCCTTGAGGAAGCCGTTCATGTAGCGGTAAAAACTGATCTGCTGGCTGTTGAAATCACCGGCGTAGTGGAAAAAGCCGCCGTCCAGAAGGTAGAACGGCAGGAAGATCAGCGCCGCCGTCAGCGCACACAGGCAGACCGTGAGCAGAAATTTGTTCTGTTTTTGCCCCAGAAGCCGGGGGCTGTGAGATGAAGTCATGGCAGAGAACCTCTTGTTTCAAAAAAAGTCCGGATCGTCCGGGAAAATCAGGGGAACGGGACCTCGCGTTCGTCGTCCGGGTCAAGCCCCGCTTTGCGCTGCTGGTCGAACACTGCCTCGATGAGGCGGTCGATGTCTTCCAGATGGGTCAGCTCGCAGCAGTACCGTCGCAGGGAGGCCGCTCCCTTCAGCCCTTTCATGTAGTGCAAGGTCTGGGCGCGGGCCTGGGGCATGGCGACGAATTCGCCCTTCTGCTCCACCATCTCCTCCACCTGACGGCGGAGGGCGTTCATCCGGGCCTGCAGATTCGGCTCTTTGGGGGCCGGGGTGCCCTCCAGCGCGGCGTTCACCCGCTCGAACAGCCACGGGTCGCCCAGGGCTGCGCGGGCGATCATCACACCGTCGCAGCCGGTCTCTTTGACCAGAGCGACGGCGTCTTCAGCCGAATGGATGTCGCCGTTGCCCAGCACCGGCACATGCACAGCAGATTTTACGCGGGCGATGATCTCCGGGTCGATGCCGGGGGTGTACATCTGCTCCCGCGTCCGGGCGTGTACTGCGATGAGGGCCGCACCAGCCTGTTCGCAGGCCTTGGCGCACTCGACTGCGGTGACATGGTCGGCGTCCCAGCCTTTGCGCATCTTGACCGTGACGGGCCGGGAGGTGTGCGCCACTACCTGCTCGACGATCCTGCCGCAGAGGTCGGGGTCCAGCATCAGTTTGCTGCCGGCACCGCCGGAGACGATCTTCGGAGCCGGGCAGCCCATGTTGATGTCCAGAAAGTCGAAAGCGTATTCCTCGATGGCGGCGGCTGCTTCGCCCATGATCTGGGGCACTTCGCCGAAGATCTGGACGCCGTAGGGGGCACCGTTGGGTTCGGCCTTGAGCAGGCTGACGGTTTTGTGGTCGTGGTAGACCAGCGCCCGGCTGGATACCATTTCACTGACTGTGAAACCGGCCCCGTGCTGCGCCATCAGGCGGCGGCAGGGCGCATCGGTGAAGCCTGCCATGGGGCCGAACACGGCCCGGTGGGGCAGGGTGATGTGTTGGATCTTCAAAGGTTCCATTGTGTTCCTCTTCTGCTTGACAAAACGATAAAAAATTACTATACTACAAATAGAGAAAGACGCTGGCTGCAAAATGGTCAGCTCCTCCTCGGCTCAGGTGTCAAAAAGAATGACCGCTTGCTTTGGTAGGGCAGAGGCGGTCATTTCTTTTTGCTGTTGGAAATCGTCCATGTAATCTGAAACGTCACAAAAACTGCACCGCCAATCACGGCGAGCAGCTGAAGCACTTCACTCAGCGTCATAGAACATCCCCCCTTCCGCGTTTGCGTCAGGGGAAGCAAAGAAGAACGCGTTCCCCCCAACGCTTCGCCGGGGAGAGGAGCGTGACCACCTGCATTTGCAGACAGCGCCTGTCAGCCAGATGGCTGCAAAAACAGTATATCATAAATGAAAGCACAGTACAAGCACTGTGCTTTTTGTGTTAGCTCTGTTGTTTTGCGCCGATCCTTGCCAGCAGCGCGGCCAGCGCAAGGCCGGCGGGGGCGCTGATCCAGGTGGACAGCCAGAAGCCCGAAAAGCCGATGCGGGGCACCAGCAGAACGCAGGCGGCCAGATTCAGCCCGATCTGCCCCAGGTTCGAGGCCAGATACAGCCCCATCTTCTGGGCACCACGCAGCCGGGCCTCGCACAGATGCTTCTGCGCGGTGAACACATACGAGATGCCCTCAAAGGCCAGCATGGTGGAGCCGTAGGCGGCGGCAGCAGCGTCGGTGGTGAAGAGCCGAAGCAGCGGGCCGTTCAGCCCGATGCAGAGCGCTGCCACCAGCAGCGAGTAAAAGAACAGGATGCGCCGCCCCTCCCGCAGGCCGGTGTGTACCCGGTCCGGCTGCTGGGCAGTGGTGTTCTGGGCGATGAAAAAGACGATGGACTGTACGAAACCGTACACCGGCATCATCAGCAAGCTGGAGAGCTTGCCCGCGCAGGAAAAGCCCGCGATGGCCGCGACGCCCAGCCCGCCCAGAAGCCCCTGCTTGACTGTCGTGATGATGGTGCCGCTGGCCTGCTGCAGGGAGTTGGGGGCAGAAAGGCGGAAAATGTCCTTCGCGTAGCTTGCCTTGAGCATCTCCCGGCGGAAGGGCAGGCTCAGTTCGGTCTTGCGCAGGTGGGCCAGCATGTACACCGCTCCGGCGATCTGTGCGGCAGCGGTAGCACCGGCCGCACCGGCGACCCCGAAGGGGCCGATGAGCGCCAGATCCAGCACGATGTTCATCACGCTGGTGGCGACTACGGCCCGGAGCGGTGTTTTCGAGTCTCCGCAGCCCATGATGCACTCCTTGGTCAGGTCATAGAGCATCAGAAAGGGCAGGCCGACCAGATACACCCGCCCATAAAGCACCGCCTCGGCCAGGATCTCCTCCGGCGTCCGGATGAGCCGGAGCAGGGCGGGCAGGGTGAAAAAGCCCAGTGCGGTCAGGCCCAGCGCCAGCACAAGATCGACGAACAGCAGGTTGTAGAGCAGTTCGGCCATCTCCTGCCGGGTGGCCGTGGGTCGGCCCGCTGCCACCAGCAGGCCGCCGCCCAGCTCCATGCCGCCGGAGATGAACAGAAAGAGCATCAGGATGGTGGAAGCATTGGAGACCGCCGCCAGCGCGTCGGCATCCAGCCGCAGACCGATGATCATGGTATCGGCCACCGAATAGAACTGGGTGGCTACCATACTCAGGATGATGGGCAGGGCGTACCGCAGCAGCGCCGGACGCACCGGCCCATGCAGCAGGGTGTTTTCGGTCGGATTCGTGAAGAACACCTTCTTTCGGGAAGTTATAATGTGCACAGTGTACGAGCTTTCCGGGTAGAAGTCAAGAAAACGAAAACCGGATTCATCTGAACCATTGCAAAGATGAAAAATTCCCTCTTGACTTTACACGAATAAAGTGTATAATGCAATCAAACCGATGAGGCGGAAGAGAACCTGCACAGCGCATCTGCTAGAGAGCCCGGAGGATGGAAACGGGCGAGAGCGGGGCAGGACTTCGTGGGCCGCCGAGGGCCGGGCAAACGAGAGCCAGTGCTTTCCAGTAGCTTGGGACGGAAGCCTCCGTTACAGGGCAGGGGAGTGTTGGCTCTCCGTGAGGGGCTCTGCAGCCAGCAGCTGGCTTGGGCAGAGCAAACAAGGTGGCACCGCAGAATCGTATTTTCGATCCTGTCCTTGTGGATGAACACACAGGGACGGGATCTTTTGTTACCATAAAAAGGCCCGTTCCGCAAGTGGAGCGGGTCTTTTTTACTGCCGCCCGCTCCAGGGAAGGAGCAACCGCTATGAAAACCATGAACATGATCTCCCGCCGCAATTTCCTCAAGGCCGCTCTGGGCGCTGCCGCTGTCTCTGCATTCAGCCTGACCGGCTGCGGCGGCTCGGCCTCGTCCGCTGCCTCCGGCACCGCCTCCAGCGCCGCCGCCTCGTCGGCGGCTGCTTTGGCAGAAGCGGGCCAGACCTTCAAGGTGGGCATCGTCAACTATGTGGACCATGCCTCTCTGAACCAGATCGTCGCCTCCGTTGAGAGCCGTCTGGATGAGGTGGGCAAGGAAAAAGGCGTGACCTTTGATTATGCCGACTACTACGCCAACGCGCAGGCCGACCAGACCAACCTGAACCAGATCGGTGCCGACCTTGTGGCCGATGACGTGGACGTCATCGTGGCCGTGGCTACCCCCACCGCCGCCACCATGCTGGCTTCGGTCGAGGATACCGACATCCCCGTTGTCTACTCTGCGGTCACCGACCCGGTCTCCGCCGGTTTTGACGGCGAGGAGAACATCACCGGCACTTCCGATGCCCTGAACACCGACGCCATCATGAACCTCATCCTGGCCGTCAACCCGGATATTGACACCATCGGCCTGCTGTACGACCTGAGCCAGGATGCTTCCACGCAGGCCATCGCAGATGCCAAGGCATTCTGCGACAGCAAGGGCATCCAGTACATTGAAAAGAACGGCACCACCACCGCCGAAGTTCAGATGGCGGCCGAAGCCCTCATCGCGGCCGGGGTCAAGGCCGTGTTCACCCCGACCGATAACACGGTCATGACTGCGGAGCTGTCCATCTACGAGACCTTTACCGATGCAGGCGTGATGCACTTCACCGGTGCCGACAGCTTTGCGCTGAATGGTGCTTTCGTGGGCTACGGCGTCGATTACGTCCAGCTGGGCGAGGCCACCGCCGACATGGTGGTCGAGCTGCTCTGCGAGGGCAAGACCACCGCCGACCTGCCTTACCAGACCTTCGACAATGGCATCGCGACCATCAACACCGAGACCTGCGAGGCGCTGGGGCTGGACCTTAAGACCGTGAAGGAAGCCTTCAAGCCCTACTGCACCGAGATCGTGGCAGTGACCACGCAGGAGAACTTCTAAATCCATCTCATTTCATAAAAACAAGAGCGATTCCGTCACAGTGCAGCTGTGACGGAATCGTCTGTTATTAAAAAATAAGGAGTACACACCATGCTGGCGAGTATCTTTTCGCTCAACGTGATCCAGACCGCGCTGGAACTGGGCTGCATTTACGCCCTCGTTGCGCTGGCTCTGTTCTTGAGCTATTCCATCCTGAACATTGCAGACCTGTCCACCGACGGCTGTTTCACGCTGGGCTGCGCGGTGGCCTGCCAGGTCGCACTGACCGGCCACCCCTTTCTGGCCCTGCTGGCGGCGATGGCGGCTGGCGTGTGCTCCGGTTTCATCACAGCCTTTTTGCAGACCCGCCTCGGCGTCGAGAGCATCATGGCGGGCATCATCGTGAACACCGGCCTTTATACCATCAATCTGGCGGTCATGGGCTTTTCGTCTACGCTGTCGCTGGTCAAGACGGATACGGTCTTCTCGCTGGCCAAAACAGCGCTGGCCTTTACGGGCGGCTGGTATAAGCTGGTGCTGGCCGTGGTAGTCATCGCGCTGGCCGGTGCCGGGATGGTGGGCTTTCTGGGCACCCGGCTGGGCCTGTCCATCCGGGCGACCGGCGACAACGCCGCTATGGTGCGGGCGTCCAGCATCAACCCGGCCTTTACCATCACGGTGGGCCTGTGCATCTCCGGTGCGCTGACGGCGCTGTCCGGCGGTCTGCTGGCCCAGTACCAGAAGAGCTGCGATATCAATGTGGGCACCGGCATGGTGACCATCGCGCTGGCCTCCCTCATCATCGGCGAGACGCTGGTGGGCAAGCGCACCATGGTGCGCCGGGTGCTGGGCGTCGTGTTCGGCAGCTGTCTGTACCGCTTCATCGTGGCGGTGGCCCTGCGCTTCAATGTCCCGGCGGCCGCCATGAAGCTGGTGTCGGCCCTCATCGTGGCCATTGCCATCTCGATGCCGGCCATCCAGAACCGTCTGGCCTTTGAAAAGCGGAAGCATACAGCCCAGAAGAAGGAGGCGGTCTGAGATGGAAATGCTGGAACTGAACGACCTGCACAAGACCTTCAATCCCGGCACGGTCAATGAAAAGGTGGCCCTGAACGGCGTCAGCCTCCGGATGGAAGCAGGCGACTTCGCCACCATCGTCGGCTCGAACGGTGCAGGCAAATCCACCCTGTTCAACGCCATTACGGGCGGCTTCATCGCCGACGAGGGCAGCATCACGCTGGGCGGGCAGGACATCACCTTCACCCCGGAATTTGAGCGCAGCCGGGTCATCGGCCACCTCTTCCAGGACCCGCTCAAGGGCACCGCCCCGAACATGACCATCGAAGAGAATCTGGCGCTGGCCTATCTCCGCGCAGGCACGGCCCCCCACGCCATCTTCTCCCGCATCTCCCGGAAGGATAAGGCCCTGTTCCGCGAAAAGCTGGCCCTGCTGGATATGGGGCTGGAAGACCGGATGAAGCAGCCGGTGGGCCTGCTCTCCGGCGGACAGCGCCAGGCGCTGACGCTGCTGATGGCGACCCTCGTCACCCCGAAGCTGCTCCTGCTCGATGAGCACACCGCCGCGCTGGACCCCGCCACCGCCGAAAAGGTGCTGGAACTGACCCAGAGCATCGTGGCGGAAAAGAAGATCACCTGCCTGATGGTCACCCACAACATGCACCAGGCACTGGAACTGGGCAACCGCACCCTGATGATGGATGCGGGCCGCGTCGTCTTCGACGTCAAGGGCGAGGAGCGCAGCCGGATGACCGTGGACGACCTGCTCGAAAAGTTCCGTGAAAACGCGGGCAAGGCCCTCGACAATGACCGCATCCTGCTCAGCAAGGTGGAAGCGAACAACTGAAAAGAAACTCAAAATGCCTTGTCTGGACCCGAAACCGTGTCAGACAGGGTGCTTTTGATACAACAAGGAGAAAACGAGATGAAAATAACGATTCGTACCCCGCAAATGCAGGATTATAGCCGATTTTCTGCTATTATGGATCAGGTGCAGCAGATGCATGTCGAGTGGCGGCCGGATGTCTACAAACCGGCTAGTCCGTTGATCACAAAAGGGTTGTTTGCTGAGCTCCTGAAAGGGGACAGCTGGTATATTGCCGAGACGGACGGCATCGTTGTTGGTGTTCTGGAAGTCTTCAAGCGCCATGTGGAAGGCCCGGCGCAGGTAACAAAGGATGTTTTGTTTGTCAGTACCATGGCGGTGGAGGAAGCGTACAGGGGCAAAGGCATCGGCCACCAGTTCTTTGAAAAAGTGAAGCAGCTCAAGGCGGAAAAGGGATGTGACACCATCGAGCTGCAGGTGAACGCCAGAAATAAAAAGGCGTATGAGATGTACCGGAACTACGGCTTTACGGAAAAGTCCATCAATATGGAACTGAAATAAGCAACAAAAAGAGCAGAGCGTTCCAGCCAGCTGGCTGGAACGCTCTGCTCTTTTTAATGCAATATACTGAAAACTCAGAACTTACTTCACGTACTCAACGGTGTACTCGAAGCCATACTCTTCCTGCAGCTTCTTGACGGCAGGCTCGCAGTCCTCGATGAAGCTGGGTGCATAGACGGAAGCACCGTTGTGGTCCTTCTTGTAGTCCTCGACGATCTGCTGCAGCTTTGCCCAGCCCTCGTTGGCCTTGGCCTGATCGACGGTGTCGGGGAAGTTGATGATAAATTCGCGGTGCTGCGGAATACGAGCTTTCATAAGTGATATCTCCTTATAACAGTTTGGATTTTCAAAGTTGATCTATACAGAAGCTGAAATGAAATTCAGCTTTTGCAGGTGAAATGATGGGGTACAACCTCTCAGGCGCTTCGCGATGCCTGAGAGGTTATACGGCGTTAAACTTTACAACTGGTAGACCCGCCTTGCATTCTCAGCGGTCTGCCGGAACACTTCCTCAGCGGAAACGCCCTTGACCTGTGCGATGTATTCGCCCACATAGCGGATGAGCGAGCTGTCGCAGCGGGTGCCGCGCACAGGCTCCGGGGCCATGTAGGGGCAGTCCGTTTCCAGAACGAGCTGTTCCAGCGGCAGGGCCGCGATGGCTTTGGCGGCCCGCTTGGCCCCTTTGAAGGTACAGGCTCCGCCGAAGCCGAAATAGAGCCCCTGCTTTGCCAGCCAGAGCGCATCGTCGGCACTGCCGGAATAGCAGTGCACGATGCCCTTGGGCTGGTAGCGTTTCAGCAGGGCGTAGACGTCGGCGTGGGCGTTGCGGTCATGCACGATGATGGGCTTGTCCAACTCCAGCGCCAGCCGGATCTCGGCCTCAAACAGGGCCAGCTGAGCGTCCTTTGGTACAGGCCAGTGATAGTCCAGCCCGCATTCGCCCACGGCCACCACCTTCGGGTCGTCGTAGTAAGGGGCCAGCGCCCGCATCTCTGCGGCCCAGTCGCCGCCGTAGACCGACACCGTGGGGGCCGGGCCGTCCGCGCCGCAGTTCTCCGGGGCCAGCAGGCTTTCCGGATGGATGCCGATGGCGGCCACGACCCACGGATACCGGTGGGCCAGCTCCAGCACACGGGGGGCATCCCCGGAGTGGGTGGCCTGCTCGCAGACGCCGACCACGCCCTTTGAGGGCAGGCTGTCCAGCAGGGCGAAGCGGTCGGCATCGAAGGCATGGGCGCTGTAATGGGCGTGGGTGTCAAAGATGGGGCCGGTCATAGCTTCTCCTTCTGGGCAGGGGCCTTGTTTACCAGCCAGATGCCCACACACACGAACAGCAGCGCCGCCAGATACTGCCAGCGGAACAGCGGTTCGCCGTTGAGCACCGCACTGAGCAGCACATTGACCACCGGATTAACGAAACCAAAGATCGCGATGCGGCTGACCGGGTTGTTTTTTATCAGCAGCGCCCACAGGATATAGCCTGCGCCGCAGAT
>OGRA01003585.1_pt1 | contig 11612 bp, 8 predicted proteins | sample 1553351 | NCBI WGS metagenome assembly OGRA01 (sample SAMEA2580056, study PRJEB22360) | human gut metagenome | biome: human gut; feature: human-associated habitat; material: faeces | place: Denmark | collected 2008/2010
AATATACATTGTGAAATCGCGTCCGGGATAATGACCAACACATTAAATAGCAAAATTACATTCGGGAATTCTATAACACTTCATATCTTAAAAATGTCAATAGCACATAATTACAATCTAGCACTATTCCACAACAAAAATGTCCAGTCCAGCACAATTTTGTGCATATCATAACACAAAAATTGAAAGAGCAATCCAAAATTAGTCCATTTTACACAGAGTACCGATATGATATTATAATCCCATCAAAAAGCTATAGAACATAGCAAATAAAAATGATACGGGAGGTTTTTTCATGAAGAGAAAAGTAGCAATGGCAATGGTAGCAGCAATGGCAGTTGGTTCACTTGCAGTTCCGGTAATGGCAGAAGACGGAGCAGCTGGCGGAAAGATCGGTATTTCAATGCCTACACAGTCTCTGGAGCGTTGGAATCGTGATGGTTCCTATCTGCAGAAACAGTTCGAAGATGCTGGATACGAAGTAGAGCTTACATACTCTGACAACGAGACAGACCGTCAGGTAAACGATATCCAGAACCTGATTTCCGACGGAGTTAACCTGTTAGTTGTAGCAGCTATCGATGGCGAGGCTCTTAATACAGTTATGGATGAAGCAGCAGATGCAGGAATCCCGGTTATTTCTTATGACCGTCTGATCAAGTCCGACGCTGTTTCCTATTATATTTCTTTTGATAACTACACAGTAGGTACCCTTCAGGGACAGTACGTAGTAGATTCTCTGGATCTGGACAATGCTGGAGACAAGACATACAATATCGAGTTTACAGCTGGTGATCCTGCTGATAACAATGCCGGATACTTCTTCAATGGAGCATTTGATGTATTAAAACCATACATTGATGCAGGAACCTTAAATGTAGTTTCCGGACAGACTGATTTTGATTCTGTTGCAACACCTGCATGGGATACCCAGACAGCACTTGAAAGAATGCAGAATATTCTGGCATCCTACTATGCAGACGGAACACAGCTTGACGTAGCTCTTTGCTCCAACGACTCCACAGCACTTGGTGTAACACAGGCAATCGAGTCTGACTATGCTGGTGATAACACAGTTCTGATCACAGGACAGGATGGTGATGAAGCAAACCTTGCAAACATCGTTGACGGAAAACAGTCCATGACCGTTTACAAAGCAGTTGCAAACGAGGCAGTCGTAACACTTGACCTTGCAAAAGCAATGCTGGCTGGTGATACAGTTGATGAGTCCCTGATTGAAAAATCTGGTTGGGATTTCGAGTGTGCATATGATACAGAGTCCTATGAGACATCTGAAGGCAACAAATGCCCATCCTTCCTTCTGGTTCCTACAGTTGTAACAAAAGACAACCTTCAGGAAGCACTGGTTGACCCAGGATACTACACAATGGATGATGACGGATATCTTCATCCGGCAAACTAATGAAGGCTGAACGAAAACGTCATACAAATCAAAAATAAAGGTTTAAATGTGGGCGGGGTGAAAAGCCCCGCCTGTTTTATGGGAAAGGGGGCGCCATTTTGGCTGACAATATTTTAGTAATGGAACACATTACGAAGGAATTCCCCGGTGTCAAAGCTTTGGATAACGTTAACCTTGAAGTTCAGCGTGGCGAGATTCATGCGCTGATCGGTGAGAACGGTGCGGGAAAGTCCACATTGATGAACGTATTAAGTGGTCAGTATCCATACGGCAGCTATACTGGAACGGTTACCTATGAGGGTGAAGAGTGTAAGTTTAAAAAGCTTAATGACAGCGAGGCAAAAGGTATCGTTATTATTCACCAGGAGCTTGCATTGATCCCACTGCTTTCCATCGGTGAAAACATGTTTCTCGGAAACGAGATCAAAAATAAAAGAGGAGCCATCGACTGGGATAAAACATACAGCGAGGCTGAGAAACACATGGCCCAGGTAGGTCTTCATGAATCTGCCCAGACCCTGATCAAAGATATCGGAACCGGCAAACAGCAGCTGGTAGAAATTGCGAAAGCTTTTTCAAAAGATGTTAAACTGCTCATCCTGGATGAGCCGACTTCATCCCTGAATGATGAAGATGCAAAGATGCTTCTGGACCTGCTTATGGAATTTAAGAAACAGGGACTGACATCTATTATTATCACACACAAACTGAATGAGATCATTTACTGTGCAGACCGTTGTACCATTCTTCGAGACGGAAGCACAATCGAGACACTTACAAAAGGCGTGGATGACTTAAGTGAGGACAGGATCATCAAAGGAATGGTTGGACGTCCTATGGAAGATCGTTATCCGAAACGTGAGCACAATGTAAGTAAAGAAGTGATGCTGGAGGTAAAGAACTGGACGGTTCATCATCCTCTGTATCCGGAAAAAATAGTAGACGACAATATTTCCTTTAAAGTACATAAAGGTGAGGTTGTTGGTTTCTCAGGACTGCAGGGTGCAGGCCGTACAGAGCTGGCAATGTCCATCTTCGGTAAGAGCTATGGAAGTGCAATTTCCGGAGAATTGTACATAAAGGGTGAAAAAGTAGATTTGAAAGATCCTCGTGCAGCCATCCAGCATGGTCTTGCATATGTAACTGAGGACCGTAAGACAAACGGACTGATCCTTGATGAGTCCATTCGTTTCAATACAACTCTTGCCCGTCTAAACAAAGTCTGTGATAATGGAATTATCAACACGGACCTTGAGGTACAGCTGGCGGAGCAGATGACAAAAGAAATGGGAACGAAAACACCTTCCAATGAACAGCGTATTGGTAACCTGTCTGGTGGTAACCAGCAGAAAGCCCTTCTTGGAAAGTGGATGTTTACAGAACCGGATATTTTGATTCTGGACGAACCTACCCGTGGTATCGACGTAGGTGCAAAATATGATATTTACTGTCTGATCAATCAGATGGTGGAACAGGGAAAATCTGTAATCATGATTTCCTCTGAAATGCCTGAAATCCTTGGTATGTGCGACCGGGTTTACATTATGAATGAAGGTAAGATGGCCGGTGAACTGGATGCAAAGGAAGCAACCCAGGAAGGCATCATGGCACATATCATGCAGAATCAGAAGAAATAATGAAAGGGGAAAACACTATGAATTCCAAAATCAAGGATTTTTTAAGAAAATATACGATGGTCATTGCGCTTGTAATCGTATTTATCCTGTTCTGTGCTCTGACTGATGGACGACTTCTTTTCGCACAGAACATGTCAAACCTTATGCTCCAGAACGGATACGTACTGGTTCTTGCATGTGGTATGTTACTCTGTATCTTAACTGGTGGTAACATCGATCTTTCTGTTGGATCTGTTATCTGTTTTGTAGGTGGTGTTGCCGCTGTCCTGATTGGCAGCAAGGGCTTCAATCCATTTATCACCATTCTCCTTTGCCTGGTAATCGGCCTTCTGGTTGGTGTATGGCAGGGCTACTGGATTGGTTATAAGAGAATTCCTCCATTTATCACAACACTTGCCGGCATGTTCATTTTCCGTGGATTTGGACGTCTGGTACTGGATAATAAGACAGTATCTATCCAGAACAAATCTTTCCTGAATGTATTTACATCCTACATTAACATTCCGGGACTTGATGATGGAAAGAAATATTCTGCACTGATCGTTGGTGTTCTGATCGCATGCTATATTATTTTCTCTACCATGCGTTCCAGAGCAAACAAAGCGAAAAAAGGTTATCGCCAGAATACAGCAGCTTCTGATTACAGCAGAGCAGCCGTGATTGCAGTTGTTATTCTGTGGTATTGCTACAAATTGTATCAGTACAAAGGTATTTCCGTAATGCTTGTATGGGTAGTTGCAATCTGCATGATCTACAACTTCATCACATCCAAGACAGCGTTTGGACGTTACTTCTACGCAATCGGCGGTAACGAGAAAGCAACACAGCTTTCCGGTATCGATACAAATAAGGTTTATTTCATTGCATATACAAACATGGGCTTACTTGCTGGCCTTGCAGGTCTTCTCTGCGCAGCACGTGTAGGTTCTGTAAATGGTAGTACAGGTACATCCTTCGAGATGGATGCAATCGGTTCCTGTTTCATCGGTGGTGCTTCTGCATACGGTGGAAGTGGTACTGTAGGTGGTGTTGTAATCGGTGCTCTTCTCCTTGGTGTTATCAACATGGGTATGTCAATCATGGGTATCGGTGATTCCTGGCAGTATGTTGTAAAAGGTGCCGTACTTCTGATCGCAGTTGTATTTGATGTTATCTCTAACAGAAAATCCAACTAAATAATTGCCAAAAAACTGCTGAGAGTGCAGTAAACAGTAATCAGAAAGGAGCTGTTGCAGAAATGCAATGGCTTCTTTTGCATATAGCATGCAAATATGGTAAACTGTAGATGTTTGAAAGCATATTTATTTTATAATAAAATGGCGGTTTGCCTACAGGCAAAAGCGCGGGCAATAAAGGAACTTATTAATTATGAAAAAATCCACATTGACTGTTTTTTTTATTATAGTAGGCTGTATGTTATTTCTCTCTGGAATCTGGATTTATTTCCAGAAAAAACTGGATCAGGTGGATCTTGGTGAAGGAGAGGGGGCATCCAGCTACGCAAAACATTATCTGATGATATCAGGAGAGGAAAATACCCTGATGTGGGATTCTATCTATGAAAGCGCCAGCCAGGCGGCAAAGGATGCAGATGCTTATCTGGAATTGATCGAGCCCGGGCACGATTCCAATTATAGTCAGGCGGATTATCTGCGTATTGGAATTGCCTCCCAGGTGGACGGGATCATTCTGGAAGCTGATGGAAGCGATGAAGAGCAGGAACTGATCCAGGAGGCCTCAGATGCGGATATTCCAGTAGTTACGGTGCTGACAGATGATTCCTCCAGTGCCAGAATCAGCTTTGTTGGACTGAATAGTTATCAGCTGGGAAATGCTTACACGGAACAGATCCTTGGACTTTTAAAGGAGCATGAGAATACGCAGGTCCTTCTTTTGTCAAATTCCCAGTCCAAGACACAGGAGACCAATCTGATCTATTACCAGATTAAAAAAGAACTGGAGGAAAAAAAGAAGGATTATCAGACCGTAACGATTTCAGAATACAACATTGACAGCAGCTCTGGCTTTGATACAGAGGAATTTGTCCGGGATATTTTTGTAAGCGAGGAGAACCTGCCAGATGTGCTGGTGTGCATGGACGAGGTTGTGACAGAGTGCGTTTACCAGGCTCTGGTTGACTATAACCAGGTTGGAAATGTGGATGTAGTTGGTTTTTATTATTCCGATGTAATTCTGGATGGTATCAGCAAAGGGATTATTTCTTCGGCTATCGCTCTGGATATGGATGAAATCGGAAGATACAGCGTGAATGCCCTGGAAGAGTTTTCCTCCTTGGGACATACCAGCAACTATTACAGTGTGGGTCAGCATGTGATCACCAGAAGCAATGTTGGTGCTTACAGAACGGAGGGGAATTAAATGAGAGAGAGAAAAGGAAGCCTTTCCGTCCAGAATTCCATACAGACAAGATTAAGCTTTGTTATGGCCCTTGTCATGGTATTTGTAGTATGCATCAATTTTTTTATCTTTGAACAGATCCATACCGGTGTAGACCGGATTGATGCTGTTTTTTCCAGCAATGCAGCGATTAATGATCTCTCGGATACCTTAAACAAGCTGGAAGGAACGGTTTACGAATATCTGAATATAAAGGGAACCAAGGCTCTGGAAAATTACTATCGCTATGAGCAGGATTACCGGGAGCTTCTGGATAAGCTGAATGACCGGAATGTGGATAATGAAGTAAAAATGCTGGAAAAAAATATACGCAGAATGTCAGAAAGCTATCTGAATCAGACCAGCGAGACTGTTCAGGCCAAGCGAGGCAGAAATATTGAGAAGTACAAGGCTTCTTATGAAAAAGAACTGCAGCTTTATGAATATATCAATTCTTATATTTACAAGCTGAATAATCTGCGTTTCCGGATGAATTCCTCCAATTACCAGCTCCTGCTTTCTTCTATGGATGTACTGTATCGGCTGGCGTTGGTGGTTATTTTCATTGTGGCAGCAGTAGGCGTGGCTATTATCATTCTGTTTGTGCAATCCATGATCCGGCCGCTGACCCAGCTTTCCAGTACTGCGCATGAGGTTGCCATGGGAAATCTGAATGTGCCAATTCTGCCTGTTGTCTGCGAGGATGAGGTTGGCGTGGTAACCCGGAGCTTTAATCAGATGCTGGACAGCATACGCATTCATATTAAACAACAGCGTGAAAGTATAGAGAAGCAGGCTCAGATGAAGGAGAGGGAGCTTCTTATGGAGACCCATCTGAAGGAAGCACAGCTGAAGTATCTTCAGGCTCAGATCAATCCTCATTTCCTGTTTAACTGTCTGAATGCCGGGGCCCAGCTTGCCATGCTGGAGGATGCAGAGCGTACTGGCGTTTTTCTGGAAAAGATGGCAGACTTTTTCCGATATAATGTGCGGAAAATGGAGGATGATGCTCTTCTCTGGGAAGAGGTGGATGCAGTTGACAATTATATTTATATTTTAAATGTCCGATTTGCCGGAGATATCAATTATGAAAAAGATGTGGATGAGGGAATCGGGAATTTCAGGATTCCAAGCATGATTTTGCAGCCTCTGGTGGAAAATGCCGTGCAGCATGGAATTCACGACTGTATGGAAACTGGGAAAATCAGAATGTCCATTCACAAGGATGGGGATGACCTGGAAATCATAGTCAGTGATAATGGCGCCGGAATGACACAGGAGATGATTCAATCCGTTATGGCAGGGAAAGCACGAAATAATGGAGAGGACCGTTATTCTACAGGCATAGCAGTAGGAAATGTAATTGACAGATTGGAACTGTATTATAAACAAAAAGGTCTTCTTACCATAGAAAGTGATGGTCTGGGACTTGGAACCAGTGTGCATATCACCTTACCGGTGGAGGTTGAAGGTACCAGTGAATGAGTAAAAAGTGATAGCACGGAGTATGCTGCAATGAGCAGTGAACAGAGGCTGAATAAAGGGGAGCAAAAAAATGTACCGTATTCTGATAGCAGATGATGAAGGACTTATGCTGGAGGCTTTTAAAGGAGTGATTCTGGCTGAATTCGGAGATAAATGCAGTGTGGAAACTGCGAAAACAGGAAGGGCGGTAATCGAGAAGGCGGAGACTTTTCACCCGGATATTGTGTTTATGGATATTCACATGCCTGGAATTAACGGAATCCAGGCCATGCGGGAAATCCGGAAGTTCAACAATTCCGCCTTGTTTTATGTGGTTTCCGCATATGACAAATTTGATTACGCTAAAGAAGCCATTAATCTTGGTGTGGAACAGTATCTTACGAAACCGATTTCGAAAAGTAAGATTATTTCTGTGGTGGAAGAAGCAACGGCAAAGGTGGATAAGGTTCGTGATCAGAGAAGTAATCTGTTGAAAATCCAAGAAAAGCTAGAGACAGTTATCCCGGTTGTGGAATCTGGTTATGTGAATTCTCTTCTTTTCCAGAAGGAGATGGCAGCAGCAGGTTATTACCAGCAGCTTCTGGATATTGAATATGGCCAGGGTTATGTTATGGTGGTGCAGTTTGGACAAAGCTATGAAAATGGAAGACTGGTAAGCCCGGTTGGAATGAATGTGAAGGCACAGAGCTTTTATCCGGAATTCCGGGATGTGGTGAAGTCTGCTTTTCCCTGTGTGGTTGGAAATATTATGTCCAACCGTATCCCTGTGGTAGTGCCTTGTGAAATTTTCCAGAATCCTTATGAAGACCGTATTGATCTGGTGGAAAAGGCAAGAGAGCTGGTGGCAAGATTGGAGGGCAGACTGGATGCAAAATTCCGTGTGGGAATTGGAAGAGTATGGGAAATGGAAGAGCTTGAGAGATCTTACCGTGAAGCACTCCGGGCATTAAACGGAAGCCTGAGCCGGGTAATTCATATAGAGGATCTTTCCCAGAATGGTGTCTATGACGAGGCTTTTCCCGGCAATGATGAGAAGCGGATGTTCCGCTGCCTTGAGGAGGGAAATGAGGAGGGGATGCTCCAGGAGGTGAACTTCTTCTGTGACTGGATGGTAGAGCATTATTCACAGGATATGAATAATATCCGCCTGAAAATACTGGAGTTTATTATCTGGGGAGAGAAGATTGCTTTTGAAAGCGGCGCGATCAATTATGGATTTAGTTACCGCAGAGACTATTTGGATACTGCCATGTCGCTTTCAACCTATGAGGATCTTCGTAAATGGTTCCAGGAAAAGATGGTAAATGTATGCCGGGCAATCCGGGATCAGAAGGAAGATCAGTCTAATTCCGCGGTAAAGAAGGCCATGCTTTATATTCAGGAAAATTACAGCAGGGATATTTCTCTGGATGATGTATCCAGCCAGGTGAATATCAGTCCTTATTATTTCAGCAAGATTTTTAAGGAGGAGACTGGGGAGAATTTTATTGAGTATCTGACCAGAGTCCGGATCGATAAAGCCAAAGAGCTTCTGGTGGATGCAAATGTGAGCGTAAAGGAAGCGGGAATCCAGAGCGGCTATTCGGATCCAAATTATTTCAGCAGGATTTTTAAGAAGCAGATGGATATGACTCCAAGTGAGTATAAAGCGAGGTATGGAAAATGAGAAAGTGTCGTTGGCTGATCTTGTCGTTGGCTTTGCTCCTGGCAGCTGCATTGGCAGCAGGTTGCGGAAGTAGGCCTCAGGAGCCGCAGAAGGAAGAAGCAAAAGAGGAAGATAAGCTGCAGATCGGGCTTAGCTTTGACTCTTTTGTAATTGAGAGATGGCTGCGGGACCGGGATATGTTTGTTTCTACTGCCCAGAGCCTTGGGGCAGAGGTGAATGTGCAGGTAGCCGGAGGTGTTGTGGAAGAGCAGATTTCCCAGATAGAGTATTTTATTAAGAAAAAGATGGATGTGATCGTGGTGATCCCTATTGATGGAAATGCGCTGTATGATGTGCTGAAGGAAGCCCGGGAAATGGGGATTTATATAATCTGCTATGACCGCATTGTGGAAAATGTTAATGCAGATCTGTATATTACCATTGATAATGAAAAGGTTGGAACCCTTATGGGAGAGGCGCTGATCCAGGCTTGTCCGGAGGGAGGAAATATTTTTGCCATCAATGGATCTCCTACAGACAGAAATGTGGATGAAGTTGTGAGGGGGTTCAATAAAGCCATTGAAGGCAGTAATCTGAATGTGGTTTATACGGGATATTGCGATAACTGGATGGCAGAGCTGGCCGGAAATTATGTGACTCAGGGTTTGGAAGTTACAAAAGATATTGTAGGAGTGATGTGCGGAAATGATGATCTGGCAAGTCAGGCAGTGAAGGTATTGTCGGAGAACCGGCTGGCAGGGAAGGTTGCTGTGGTGGCCCAGGATGCGGATCTGGCAGCTTGTCAGAGGATTGTGGAAGGTACACAGGAAATGACCGTCTATAAGCCTATTGAACAGGAAGCGAATACGGCGGCCGAGTTCGCAGTGGCGCTTGGCAAAGGAGAGGATATTACTTCCGGAGAAGGGGAATACAAGGCAGTAGAAACCTTCAATGACGGGACATATGACATTCCTTATTATAAAATCGATCCAATAGCGGTGACGGCGGAAAATATGGATAAGGTGATCATTGACGGGGGATTTCATACGAGAGAGGATGTTTATTTGAATATTCGATAAGGAAAGGTGCTTCAAAGCGGACGCAGTGCGGACGAAATAACAAAAAGACTGATTTTTCATGCAGCTGCATGAAGAACCAGTCTTTTTGTATGGGGAAAAGAATTTTTTATGAATATACTCTGTCGATTTGAATCACGGCACAATAGTTGCCATCATCCATATTGCGGATGCGTTCTTTGAGGAGATTTGTGATCTCCACGTTGGTGAGTTTGCATTCGAAAGGAACCGCTATGTCGAAGATCAGGTTTGTGTGGGTAGGACCTTCTACTATGCGAAAATCGTGAATGGAAAGACGACGGTCCAGATTGCGAGTGATTTCTTCAATCTGGCTGCGTATTTCATTGACCTCCTTGTTGTCTGTGACAATGGGATCAATGTGGATGGTGGCAGAACAATTCAGTTTGTCCTGAAGCTCATGCTCAATGTTGTCAATCTCATCGTGGATGATCAGCAGATCTCCGTGGGCGGGAACCTCAGCGTGGAGGGAAAGAATTAGTCTGCCTGGACCGTAGTCATGGACAATCAGGTCATGCATGCCGTGGACAAGGGGATGGGCAAGAACGATCTCTTCGATTTCCTCTACTAAATTTTTCTCCGGGGCTTGTCCGAGAAGGGGATCAATGGTATCCTTCATTGTAGTGATTCCGGTATAGAAGATAAAAATGCCAACCAGAACACCGAACCATCCGTCCAGCACCAGTCCGGTAAGCTGACTGATGATAGTTGCCAGAAGAACCAGACTGGTGGAAACTGTGTCACTTAAACTGTCTCCAGCTGTAGCCTGCATGGCAGTACTGTCGATTTTGTGACCGATAGTGCGGTTATAGTAGTACATATATATTTTTACCAGAATAGATGCAATAAGGACAGCAATAATAACCGGGCTGCATTCAATGGGCTCCGGGGTGCGGATCTTGTCAATGGAGGAGCGGATCAGCTCGAAGCCCATGATCAGAATCGCAACTGAGACAAGAAGTCCGGAGATATATTCCATGCGTCCATGTCCAAAGGGATGCTCTGTATCCGGTTTTTGTCCGGAGAGCTTGAAGCCCACCAGAGTGATCACAGAGGAGCCTGCATCCGATAAGTTGTTGAAGGCATCCGCCGTGATGGCAATAGAGCCGCTTAGGATTCCGGCAAGCCATTTTCCTATAAAAAGAAAAATGTTCAAGGCAATTCCCACAGCTCCGCAGAGCATGCCATAAGACTGGCGAACCTGGGGGGAGCTGTAGTCTTTGTAATCTTTGATGAAAAAATGGGATAAAAATGTTATCATGAAAACTTCACCTCAAATAAAAGTAACTGTTCAGTTCTCTTACAGTTACGCGCTTTGTGATGCACAGAAAGGCGAACCCTCCTGCGGCACTTTCACAGTTGTCTCCTGGGGCTTTCATAGTGAAAATGTTCCGCGGAATAGTACTTGCTGAATAGTTACCTGAAAAAATAAAATAGTTACTGTGTATCCTGTGAATACATTCTTTTTAATGTAGCACATTGCGGAGAAAAATACCAGAGAAAATTTATAAAAAACGCTTGACAGAGAAAATTTATAAAATGCCTGATTAAAGTGTGTATAAATTGTTGTTCCAAAAGACACCTGTTGTGGATGGGCGTGTATAAGGTGGATGCAGCAAGCGGGCTTTGTGGAAAAGCTGATCAGCAATCCAGGAAGAATGTGGAAAACTTTTTGAAAAAAAGATGGAAATATGGGGAAAAAGTGGTTGACAGAAACGGAGGCTTATAATATAATAACTCAATGTGACGTAGTGCGAGATACTTTAGCCAATAGCCCCGGCGACGGTATTTATCAGCGGTTTCGGACATTTCCGCAGTAATTGCACCATCGTTTCCATATTACTAACATATGCGAGAATTCGCATTTATACAAACAATCGTTGATAAATAACAGGAGGTAAAACCATGCAGACTTATATGGCTAATCCAGA
>OGRA01003588.1_pt1 | contig 11600 bp, 8 predicted proteins | sample 1553351 | NCBI WGS metagenome assembly OGRA01 (sample SAMEA2580056, study PRJEB22360) | human gut metagenome | biome: human gut; feature: human-associated habitat; material: faeces | place: Denmark | collected 2008/2010
ATCGTGGTGGGGCGCTTCCCGCCAGCCCCCCCAAAGGGGGAGCCACTGGCGGGCCGGGCAGGTCTGTGCGCTGTCGCCTTGCGGCTCCCGCACAGCCGGGCCCTGTTCTCATGGGCAGTCAGCCGTTGACCGCGAGAGCGGAGCCCAGCAGGCTGTGCAGGAACGGGCTTTGCTCATCCAGCACAGCCAAAACCGGCCTGCCAATGCCTCTCCCTCCGGGAGAGGTGGCATCGCGCAGCGATGACGGAGAGGGCAGGCAAGCAAAGAGAGGTTTTTATGTTACAACTGGTCTTAGGCGGGTCGGGCAGCGGCAAGACGACGCTGCTGTATCGCCGCATCCGTGCCCGCGCCGAGGCGGGTCAGAAGAGCATCCTGCTGGTGCCGGAACAGTTCACCTCCTCCACCGAGGGGCGCATCTACCGCGAACTGGGCGATGCGCTTTCCGGCATGGTGGAGAGTTTTTCGTTTACGAGCCTGGCCGAGAAGATCCTGTCCGTGGAGGGCGGCGCAGCCGTGCAGACCCTTTCGGACGCAGGCCGCGCTGTGCTGGTGCGCCGCGCACTGGAGGAATTGCAGGAAAACGTCCATTACTACTACCGCAACCGGCGGAGCGCAGCGTTCTGCCAGATGGCCGCCGAGACCATCGACGAGCTCAAGAGCGCGGGCCTGTCCGGCCAGCAGCTGGCCGACCTTGCCAAAGGCTGCGGGGCCGAGAGCGGCAAGCTGGGGGAACTGGCCCTGATCTTTCAGGGCTACGAGACCCTGCTCGCCCGCAGCGGCATGGACCCCGCCGACCGGCTGGAACTGGCCGGAGCGCGGCTCGAAGAGGCGCTGGCCTGCGGCGCAGTGCCGGGATTTTTGAAGGAGCGGGAGGTCTTCATCGACGAGTTCGATACCTTCAACGCGCCCAAAAAGCGGCTGCTGGGGGCGCTGCTGGCCGCTCTGCCCAGGGTGACGGTGGCCCTGTGCGACGATGGGGCACCGCTCGTGCCCGGCGATGTGAGCCTGTTTTCGGGGGCCAAGCAGGTGGCCGTGCAGCTGCGCCAGCTGGCCCGCAAACATGGGGCCGAGGTGGCTGCGCCCCAGCTGCTCCGGCGGGACCTGCGGCACACCGAGGCCCCTGGCCTTGCGGCAGTGACCGCGCTGCTGGAGACCGGCACCTGTACACCGCTGGAAGCGCCGGCGGACGAGGTGCGGCTGTTTGCTGCGCCCAGCCGGGAAGAGGAGGCCCGCGCCGCCGCCGGTGCCATCCGCCGACTGATGCGGCAGGGGGTGCGGTGCGGCAGGATCGCGGTGGTCTGCCGCGACATCGGCAAGTACCGCGCCGCCGTGCGGTATGAGTTCCGGATGGCGGGCATCCCGCTCTACTGCGATGAGCCGACCACCCCGGAGTTCAGCGCCCCGGCCACGGCGGTCCGGGCACTGCTGGCGCTGGCCCGCGGGGCCGACCTGACCGAGAATCTGACCACGCTGGCCAAAACGGGCCTGTGCGCCCTGACCGAAGAAGAGGTCTGCGCCCTCGAAAACTACGCCTATACCTGGTCGCCCAATGCGGCGGCATGGCGGGCAGCGTTCCGGAACGACCCCAAAGGTTTCGGCGATCGGGAGCTGACCGAAGAGGACGCCCGGAATCTGTCCGATGCCGAAAAGGCCCGCGCCCTGCTGGTGAACGCCGCCGATGCCCTGCGCGGCAAGGTGCGGAACGCCAACGCCGAGGCCATCAGCCGCGCGCTCTACTTCTGCCTCAGAGAGCTGGGCGCAGAGGAGCAGCAGGCGGCGCAGGTGGAAGCCATCCGCGCGGCACGGGGCATCCCGGCGGCGGCAGAGGCCGCCCGCGAGTGGAATGTGGTCATGGAGCTGCTGGATGAGATGGCCCGCCTGCTGGGCGAGCAGACCGTGACGGTGGCCGAATACGAAGACCTGTTCGGGCTGCTGCTGCGCTCGTCCGACCTGGGGCACATCCCGCAGACGCTGGACGCCGTGGTGCTGGCCAGCGCGGGCAAGATGCGGCTGGACGAGCCGGACTATGTCTTCGTGCTGGGCCTTGCCGAGGGCGAGTTCCCCACAGCCCCCGGCGAGACGGGCCTGCTGACCCACGCCGACCGCGATGCCCTGATGGCGCAGGAGATCGACCTGCCCGACTGCTTTGAGAACCGGGTGGTTCGCGAACAGGTCTGCTTCTATAAGGCGCTCACCGCCCCGGCCAGAGGGCTGTGGCTGAGCTGGCCCAAGGGGCAGGGGCAGACCCTCTGCGCGGCGTTGGAGCCGATCGTGGAGGTGCTGGAACCGGCTCCGCCGGAGCTGGCTCTGCCCGACCTGGCCGCGACCCCCGCCGACGGCCTCGACTGCCTGGGCGGCGGCTGGCCCCTGACCGGAACGGAACGCGCCAGCCTGACCGAGGCTCTGCGCACCCCCGGCGGCGAGGAGCCGGAGGGCCTGAAGCTGCTGCGCCGGATGGCGGACGCTTCGCCTCGGCAGGGCAGCCGCCCGGGAGGCTCCGCCATGGAAGAACTGCTGGGCCGGCGGCTGCGCATCTCGCCGAGCCAGCTGGAAAAATATTATACCTGCCGGTACGGCTACTTTTTGCAGTACGTGCTGGGCCTGCGCCCCCGCCGCCGGGCCGAGCTTTCGGCTGACCAGAGCGGCAGCCTGATGCACTGGGTGCTGCAGATGGCGCTGGACCCGGACCCTGCGCCGGACAACCCCTGCGCCGACATGCTGGCCCCCTTCATCGAGCTGGACGACGACGCCATGGCGGAGCTGGCGGGGCTTCTGGTGGACGAATACGCCCGCCGCTATCTGCCCGAAGACACAGCCCGTTTTGCCTACCTGCTCTCCCGCCTGAAAAAGAGCATGGCGAGCCTGCTGTGCTACCTGCGGGATGAGCAGCGCCAGTCCAGCTTCCGGCCTGTGGCCTGTGAGCTGAAGATCGGCAGCGGCGGGGACGGCGTCCGCGCCCAGACCTATCATCTCTCGGATGGGCGGACCGTCCAGCTGGTGGGCACCGTGGACCGCGCCGACGAGTGGGTCGAGGAGGACGGCACCCGCTGGGTGCGGGTCGTGGACTACAAGACCGGCAGCAAAAAACTGGACCTGAAGGAGGTCTACTGCGGCCTCGACTGCCAGATGCTGCTCTATCTGTTCAGCCTGACGCGGGACGGCAGCGGCCGCTTTACCGGGGCAGAACCGGCGGGCGTTCTGTATCTGCTGGCCGACCCGGCCCCGGAGAACACCACCCGCGCCAACGCAGCCCGCAGCGTGGAATACAAGCTGGACGGCCTGGTGCGGGACGAGCAGAAGCTGTTCCGTGCCATGGACGCCGACGAGACGGGGCGGTATCTGCCCTTCTCGTATCTGCGCGGCGTGCCCAGCCCCTATCAGAAGGACAAACGCGCCGACAGCGCCAAGCTCGACCGCATCCGGCTGCATCTGGACGACCTCGTGACCCGGATGGGCGAGCAGCTCTACGGCGGGCAGATCGCCGCCGAACCGCTGGTCACGGGCCGAAGCCCCTGCCTGTGGTGCGATTACAGCTTTATCTGCTGCCACGAGAACGGCATCGGCGAGCGGGCACTGGATGCTCCGGCCAAGCCCTTTGAAGTCCCTGAGACCCCGCCGGAAGAAGGAAAGGAGGAACAGCCGTGAGTGAAACCAAATGGACAGCCGCCCAGCAGGCCGCCATCGACGACCGGGGCGGTGCGCTGCTGGTCAGTGCGGCTGCGGGCAGCGGCAAGACGGCGGTGCTGACCGAACGCGCCGTCCGGCTCATCACCGACCCGGAATGCCCCATCGATGCCGACAAACTGCTCATCGTCACCTTTACGAACGCGGCCGCAGCCGAGCTGCGGGCCCGCATCGGGCAGGCACTGCTCCGCCGCAGTCAGGCCGAACCCGGCAACACGGCTCTGCGCCGCCAGCGGATGCTGCTGCAGCGCGCCCCCATCTGCACCATTGATGCGTTCTGCCTGGACCTTCTGCGCAAACACTTCCAGGCGCTCGATATCCCGCCGGACTTTTCCCCCGCCGACCCCGGCAGTGTGGCGGCCCTGCGCGCGGCGGCGCTGGCCGAAACGCTGGAACAGGCCTATGCCGACCCGGATTTCTGCGCCTTTGCAGACCTCTACGGCAAGGGCCGCAGCGACAAAGCCGCCGGGGATACCATCCTGCACGTCTACGATTTTCTCCGCGCCCTGCCCGACTACGACCGCAAGCTGGATGAATTTCTGGAACCGTGGCAGGCCGGGCATGGATTCGATGCGACCTGCTGGCACGACCTGCTGCTGGCCGAGGCGGCCCGCGCTGCCAGAGCCGGGCGGGAGCTGTTCTGCGCAGCCTGGAACGACTGCAAAGAAGACCTCGTCTTGGCCCGCATCGAGGCCGAGAATAAAGGAAAGACCGATGCCGCCCGCGCCAAGGCCGTGGCAGGCGTCAACGATAAATTCGCCGAACCGCTGGAACGGCTCGAAGCGGCCGCTGCGCTGCTGGGCGAGGTGGAGCGTCTGGCCGAAGCAGGGGAGTGGACCCCGCTCTACGACCGGCTCACCCCCTATGTGCTCGGCATGGAGCCGATGCCCGGCCTGAAGGGGATGAAGAAGCGGCTGACCGGAGAGCACAAAGCCGCCGTCAAGACCCGCGCCGACGAAGCGGCTGCGCTGTTCGGGCAGATCCTGGAACTGATCTCTTGCAGTGAAGACGAGGCCGAAGCCGACCGCGCCGCCGCCCTGCCCCGCCTGCGGGCCCTGTTTGCCGCCGTGCGGGCGTTCGATGCCCGCTTTGCGGCCAAAAAGCAGGAGCGGAAGCTGCTGGAGTTCAGTGACTTCGAGCATCAGGCGCTCCGGCTCCTCCGCAGCCCGGACGGCACCCCCACCCCGCTCTGCGAGACCATCCGGCAGAACTATGCGGCCGTCATGGTGGACGAGTATCAGGACACCAACGCCTTACAGGACGCACTCTACCGCTGTCTGGCTTCGCCCGCCGGGGACGACCTCTTCCTTGTGGGCGATTTGAAACAGAGCATCTACCGCTTCCGGCAGGCAGACCCCAGCATCTTCCGGGAAAAGCTGGATGTCTGGCCGCTCCTGCCCGGCGGCGCGGCCCGCCCCCGCCCGGCGGAAGGGACGCCCGGCCAGAACGCGCTGCTGGCGCTGGATGCGAACTTCCGCAGTGCGCCGGAAGTGGTGTGGGGCATCAACTTCCTGTTTGAGCAGCTCATGACCCCCGCCCTGGGCGATACTGCCTACGGCGACGGTCAGCGGCTGGTCTGCGGCGCACCGGGCGAATATGCGGGCAGTGTGGAGGCCTGCTTCCTGCCCGACGACACCGCCGAGACGGACGCAGAGTGCATCGCCCGGAAGATCGAAGCATTGATGGCCTCCGGGGAGCAGGTGCGGGACGGCGGCTCCACCCGCCCGGTGCAGTACGAGGATTGCTGCATCCTGCTGGCGGCGCGCGGCGACTTCCCGGCCTATGTGGAAGCCCTGACCGCCCACGGCATCCCTGTCTATGCGGACGCCCGCGAAAATCTGCTGGATGCGCCCCACATCCGGCCCCTGATCGCGCTGCTGAAGGTCATTGACAACCCGGCGCAGGATATCTATCTTGCCGCCGCCATGCTGGGCCCGTTGTTCGGCTTCACGGACGACGACCTGGTCCGCCTCCGTGCCCGCGCGGAGGAATTGCAGAAACAGCAGGACGAGGCCCGCCGTGCCGCACAGGAGGTGGCAGGGGAGACGCCTGCGCCGCAGCACCGCCAGCGGATGAGCCTGTACGGGGCACTGCTGTTGACCGTGAACAGCGCCGAAGAAAGCCCCTTTGAACAGAAGGTCCGGGCGTTCTATGCCCGGCTGACCGAGCTGCGCCGGATGGCCCGGAGCGTGCCGGTGGAACAGCTGCTCGAAGAGATCTTTGCGTCCACGGGCTATCTGGCCGCGCTGGGCGTGATGGAGAACGGCACCAAGCGCCGGGAGGATGCCCGGCGGTTCGCTTCCTTCTGCGCCGGGGCCGGGGCAAACGGCATCTCCGGCCTCATCCGTGCCATTGACGCCGCCGCGCAGGCAGGCTCCACCGGGCAGGAGACCGTGCCCGGTGGCTCCCGCCCCGGCTGTGTGACCATCATGACCATCCACCGTTCCAAGGGCCTGCAGTTCCCGGTGGTCTTTGTGGCGGATACGGCCCGGCGGTTCAATGCCGCCGATACCCGCCAGCCGGTGCTGCTCCACCGGGTGTACGGGGCCGGGCTGCGTCTGCGCCCCGAAGACGGCGAAGGTTCCTATAAAACGGCGGCCTACGCAGCGCTGGCCAATGTCCACGCCGCCGAACTGCGCAGCGAGCAGATGCGCCTGCTGTATGTGGCGCTCACCCGCGCACAGGACAAATTGATCCTGACCATCCCGCTGGGCATGACCAAAACGACCAACCCGCTGGCGAAAGCGGCGGCCTTCCTCGCAGCGGGCGCAGGGGAGACGCTGAACCGGCAGGCCAACAGCTTCGCCGATTGGCTGCGCACGGCCCTGCTCGTCCATCCCAACGGCGGGCCGCTGCGCCGCCTGGCCGAGAACCTCGAACTGCCGTTTGCAGACACCCGCAGCACCATCGACTTTTCCTTTGAAGAGGCTCCGGAAGAGCTTCAGCCCGCAGCGGAAGATGCCCCGGCCCCGGAAGCCCCCGCCGCCGACCCGGTGTTGACGGAACAGCTGCGGCAGGGCTTTGCCTGGCAGTACCCGGCGGCTTCGCTGGCGGAGGTGCCCGCCAAGGTCAGCGTCACGAGCATCGTGCACAAGCGGGAGCAGACGGCGCTGGAGCGCCCCGGCTTCCTCTCCAAGGATGGCCTGACGGCCGCAGAGATGGGCACGGCGCTGCATGCCTTCCTCGAACACGCCGATTTTGCCGCCCTTGCCGCTGCAAAGGCATCCGGCACCCTCGATGAGGCCATCTGCGCCGAACGGGACCGTCAGGTGGCCGTGCAGCTGACCCCGCCGGAGATCGCGGAAAAGCTGGACGTCCGCCGCATCCGCCGCTTTGCCGAGAGCGATGCCTTTGCCCGCATCTGTGCGGCAGATGCCGTGCTGCGGGAGCTGGCCTTCATCACGGCCCTGCCCGCCTCGGCGGTGCTGGCTGCACAGGGCAGCGCGGCTCCGGAGGGCGAAGCGGCGAAAGCCAGCGTCCTCGTGCAGGGCATTGCGGACATCGTGCTCGTCTTCCCGGACCATCTCGAACTGCTGGACTATAAGACCGACCGCCGCAAGACCGAGGCCGACTTCCTCGCCGCCTACCGCGCCCAGCTCAACCTGTATGCCCTCGCCATCGACAAGCGCTTTGCGCCGAAGAAGGTGACCTATAAGGGCATCTATTCGCTGGAACTGGGAAAGCTGATCGAGGTGAAGGGATAATTTTCTGCAAAATCGCATAAAAATGCTTGACAGGCTCTGCCGGGTGTGGTAAACTGTTCCGGTAAAGAAAGCAGCTACGGCCTGGCCGCGCTCGCCTTGTGAGGGACAACATCCTCCGGGCTATACGAAAACCGGTTCGTTTTGTGCGAACTGCGCTTTTGAGTGAATTTGCGCGGCTGTCCTGAAACATGGGCGGCCGCGTTTTCTATGCCAAATATTGCAACACTATGGATTATTGTTTGGAGGTGCATTCATTATCGCTACCGCTGGAAAGTCGAAGGAACTGGAGATCAACGGCCAGATCCGTGATCGTGAAGTTCGCCTAATCGGAGCAGACGGCGAGCAGAAGGGCGTTGTCACCATTCAGGTGGCCATGCGCGCTGCTGAGGAGGCCGGCCTCGATCTGGTCAAGATCGCACCGCAGGCTGTACCGCCTGTGTGCAAGGTGCTGGACTACGGCAAATACCGTTTTGAACAGCAGAAGAAGGAGAAGGAAGCCAAGAAGAACCAGAAGGTGGTCGAAGTCAAGGAGACCCGCCTCTCGCTCAACATTGACACCAACGACTTCAACACCAAAGTGAACCAGACCGCCAAGTTCCTGGCAGCCGGCCACAAGGTGAAGGCTTCGATCCGCTTCCGCGGCCGTGAGATGGCGCACAGCGCTCTGGGTGCTGACGTGCTGAAACGCTTTGCCGAGACTCTGCCCCAGGCAAGCATGGATAAGCCGCCGGTGCTTGAGGGCCGCACGATGTCCATTCTGCTGATCCCGAAACCCAATAAGGACTAATTTTAGGAGGAAACTAAAATGGCTAAGATGAAACTGAAGACGCACTCCGGCGCTAAGAAGCGCTTTAAGCTGACCAAGAACGGCAAGATCAAGCGCGGCCACGCATTCCGCAGCCACATCCTGACCAAGAAGACCACCAAGCTGACCCGTGGTTATCGTCAGCCCAGCTACGTTGATAAGACCAACGCAGCTACCATCAAGAGCATGCTGCCCTACGCCTGAGTAAGCGAGCCGCACGCACAACCAAGACATTGACAGAAACTAAAGGAGATATATAAAATGGCACGTATTAAGGGCGCTACGATGACTCACAAACGTCGCAAGAAGATGCTGAAGCTGGCAAAGGGCTTCTACGGCTGCAAGAGCAAGCACTTCAAGATGGCCAAGCAGCAGGTCATGAAGAGCGGCAACTACGCTCTGGCTGGCCGCCGCATGAAGAAGCGTCAGTTCCGCAACCTGTGGATCACCCGCATCAACAATGCGGTCCGTCCTCTGGGCATGAACTACTCTACCTTCATGGCTGGCCTGAAGAAGGCAGGCATCGAGCTGAACCGTAAGATGCTGAGCGAGATGGCCATCAACGATCCTCAGAGCTTTGCAGCTCTGGTCGAGACCGTCAAGAACGCCTAATAGAACTTGACAAAGACGCCCGCGCGTATGATTACGCGGGCGTCCTTTTTGTATCTTTCTGGATTCGGGAGGAGCCTGCATGGACGAAAAAATCACCAGCCGGGACAACGCGAAGATCAAATACGCCTGCCGCCTTTCTTCCAGCGCGGCCTTCCGCCGCAGCGAGGGGCGTTTTCTGGCCGAGGGGCGCAAGCTCTGCCCGGAGCTCTGCCGCGGGGCTGAGCTGGAAACGCTGTTCTACACCGGGGCCGCTGCCGAAAAATGCCCGGAGCTGCTCACGCTGCCCGGCGAACATTATCTGGTGGAGGACCATGTGGCGGACAAGCTCGCCGATGTGGGCACTCATCAGGGGGTGTTCGGCGTGTTCCGCACCCCGGTGCATACACTGGATGAAGTGCGCACCGGCGGGCGGTATCTGGCGCTGGAGCGGGTGCAGGACCCCGGCAATGTGGGCACCCTGCTGCGCTCGGCGGCGGCATTCGGCTTTGATGCCGTCCTCCTGAGTGATGGCTGTGCGTCTCCGTTTGCCCCCAAGACCCTGCGGGCTTCCATGGGCGCGGCGGTGCGGGTGCCGGTCATTGAGGCCGGAGCCTTGCCGGAGGCCATCGCAGCCCTGCGGGAAAAGGGCATCACCTGCCTTGCGGCGGCGCTGTACCAGTCCCAGCCGCTGAGCGCGGCGGCGTCCTGCTATCCGGGCGGCGTCTGCGTCGTCATCGGCAGTGAGGGCCAGGGCCTGACCGATGCTACCATCGCCGCCTGCGACGGCACCGTCCGCATCCCGATGACAGACCGGGTCGAGAGCCTGAACGCGGGCATCGCGGGCAGCATCCTGCTGTGGCATTTCCGGGAGGAGAGTCTGTGAGCGGGCCGGACCCTGCCTGGGGTCAGACCAGCTTCTTCCCGCCCGAACCAGCCCCCGACCCGCTGCTCTGCTGGCTCTGGCTGGCCGGGACGCTGGGCGTGGGCAGCAGCCTGAAACAGGACCGCATGTTCGAAGTGCAGAGCCAGCTGGTCATGCAGCACGCCGAACAGGAGAACTGCGTCATTCTGGGACGCTGCGCCGACTACCTGCTGCGGGAGCGGGACAACGTCATCCGCTGCTACATCTTTGCCCCCTATCAGGCACGCATCGTCCGCAGCATCCATACGCTGGGCTGCACCGCTGCGGAACCCCAGCGCATCATCGAAGAGGTGGACAAGGCACGGGCGGAGTACTACCGCACCCACACCGGCTGCGAAGTCAACAACACCCGCTATCGGGACATCTTCCTCAACAGCAACCTGCTGGGCATCGAGGGTTCTGCAAAGCTGCTGGTAGAGGCAGCCCGACACAAGTTCCATCTCCCCGAAACAACAGAGAAATAAGAACCTGTCTTCACAAGCGTATACATGTGTCTTGTGAAGACAGGTTCTAAAATCCGCCCGCACATTTTCCCGTGTGCCGCATATGCTGGCACTGAGGTGATTTGTGTGAAAAAGCAACGCATTTGCAGTACATGGCTCGGGCTGCTCTGGGTGATTTTTGTGGGCACGCTGCTCCACTTCGTTTACGGCTGGACGGGAGAAAACCGGGTTGTGGGACTCTATGCCCCCGTCAGCGAGAGCAGCTGGGAACACCTGAAGCTCCTGTTTACGCCCTTTCTCATCTACACCATCGCCGAATACTTCTGGCTCGGCAAACAATATCGTGGCTATCTGCTGGTTCGTGCCGAGGGCGTGTGGCTGGGAATGCTGACGATTCTGTCCTCGTTCTACACCTACCAGGGGATTCTGGGATTCCACTGCCTGCCGCTGGACATTCTCACATTTTTGGCAGGTGCCGGTGTTTGTGCCCGGTTCTGCCACCGCCGGCTGGAACGGGCACAGGGCAGCAACTGGCTGGGGCTGGCAATTCTTGCGGCGACACTGCTGGCGTTCGGCGTATTCTCCGAAGCTCCGCCGCAGTTCGGGATGTTTCTCCCGCCGGATGCCGTGGCACTCATTCAATGACGCTATCACCAAAATTTCACCCGCTTCGCTTGCAGCTGACAAAATTTTATGCTATGATAATTTTAACGTAAAAATAAAAGGAGGCATCCTATGGAAGAGCAAAAGAAGCCACGGAAACCAGTCATCTCCTATTGGATCATCGCACTGTGTATTTTCCTGCTGCTACAGGCATTCGTATTTCCCAACCTGTTCAACGGACGTGTCAAGGAAGTAGGATACGACACCTTCATCAGCATGACGGAAAACAAGGAGATCGGTTCGGTTCAGATCGAATCCAGCCAGATCACCTTCACCGACAAGGATGAGAAACAGATCTACCGCACCGGCGTGCTGAACGATCCGGATCTCATCTCCCGTCTGTACGACTCCGGCGCAAAATTCGAGGCAGAGATCGACAACGGCACCAGTCCTCTGGTGTATATCCTGATCACCTGCGTGCTGCCCATTGCCCTGATGCTGCTGGTGTTCTACTTCTTCAACAAGAAGATGGCGCAGCGCATGGGCGGTGACGGCGGTTCGATGATGTTCGGCATGGGCAAGAGCAATGCCAAGGTCTACGTCAAGTCCACCACCGGCATCAAGTTTCAGGATGTCGCTGGCGAAGAGGAGGCAAAGGAGCTGCTGGCGGAGATCGTAGACTATCTCCACAAGCCGGAGCGCTATAAAGAAATCGGCGCATCCATGCCAAAGGGTGCGCTGCTGGTAGGTCCTCCCGGTACCGGTAAGACCCTGCTGGCGAAGGCAGTCGCCGGCGAGGCAAACTTACTGGGACGGCTATTCCGGCTGAACGCTGGAGCTCTCCTGCC
>OGRA01003591.1_pt1 | contig 11592 bp, 5 predicted proteins | sample 1553351 | NCBI WGS metagenome assembly OGRA01 (sample SAMEA2580056, study PRJEB22360) | human gut metagenome | biome: human gut; feature: human-associated habitat; material: faeces | place: Denmark | collected 2008/2010
TAAAGATCAGGCTACAGTGAGCAAATGGTGTACTAACACAACTCAACCCACTCTTGAAACTCTAGTAGAAACTGCAAGAATACTTGAAGTTGATATTCGGGAGTTGCTCGTACCTACAGACAATCAGAAAATTATGATGACGATCTTGTAATAACTAAATCTAATAGAATATGGTCAGCAAATCAATAATAGAAAAATTACGTGAGATATATCAATCTTTGCCTAAGGTTGAACTGGTTGACAAGGGTGATGGATGGGTGAACCAGTATGATTTCTTACGTGCTGTTGGAAAAGTAGGTATCAATTATAAGAATCTGGGGTACGATCATTTCTATGAATTTTTAACAGATTCTGGATTGTTTTCATTCTGGACAGATTTCTCGGGAGAAAAACCTATAAGGTATGTAATTGAAAAAGCTAAGCCAAAATCTCACGAAGAGCAAAGAAGACCACAATACAATCGTGCAGCAACCCAATACGTAGATTCCGAGGAGGTCGTTAAAATCAAACGCAGATTGCGTCTTGAGAACAATCAGTTTATTGGTCAGTTTGCGCCTCAAAGAAATGAAGGTTGGTTTACGATAACAGATATCCGTAATACTGATTTTACAAAGATTGAAGATAAGGAACGTGGTATAAAGAATCTGTCTATCTCATTCAGAAGCAACAAGGAGTTCAACCGCTATGCATACTACAAGTTCACTTGGGTATTGCTTGAAACCGATCCTCTCAAGTTCGGTATTGACTTGCATGAGGAAATAACACCAATTTACCCCAAAGACATTGTGAGCAGTCTTTACGAGGGCCTTATGCGTTACCCTGCAGGTGCTGCAAAGAAGATTGCTCGTTCGCTTGATACTCTCAAAAAGCAACTTACACAAAGCGGTAAGGAAGTATTCATCTATGAGTTGCTGCAGAATGCTAACGACTATCCTCGTCGTACAAAAATTGATGGTAAGATTCAACCTTTGCCTGTTGATGTAGAGTTCCATATTACCGAGAACTACTTAACATTCGAGCATACAGGTGAATATTTCAATCCGAAGAATATTGCAGCTATTTGTGATATAAATGATGGCGAGAAGTCTGACAATACCGAAGCCATCGGCTACAAAGGTATTGGTTTTAAGACCGTTTTCCTTGACAACGACTATGTTCTCCTCAATACTGGTAATTACACATTCAGGTTCGACAAGTCTGCTACGGATGTAATCAATACACCGTGGCAGATATTGCCAATCTGGACGGAACATAATGAGATCGATAATGAAATCAAGTCTGTATTCCGTCAGCATCCTAACGAAGAGTTCAGAGTAAAGTTCGCTCTCCAACCACGAGATAAGGAAATTCTGACCGATGAAGACAGAGATGATAACTACATCGATTTGTTTACCGATGTATTTGAATCAGAGCGCGTCATATTGTTTATCCCGAACATCAAGAAGGTTAGCATCTTTATTGATGGTCAGGATGAACCGATTGTACGTGAGAAAGACAATAAAGACTGGTGTGTATCAGATTCTCTTGTAGATGATATTCCTGAGGATATTACAGATAAGATAAACGATGTCTTGGAAAATCCAGACTCTCTTCGTTCGGATGGTTATGAGAAAATACCTGAGAAGTACATGAACTTCCGTAAGACTGCGGTAAAGTTTGCGTGCAAGAAAGCTGAAAGAAAGTTGATGCCAGTTGATGATGCCATACTTTATTGCTATCTGCCAGCAAAGCGGGCTGATTGGGGCTTCAATTTCCTAATGAATACCGATATGGTGCCCAACGGACAGCGTGATGATATTGAGGATATCGAGCTCAATCACGTTATTGCTCGTATTGCAGGTAAACAGTTCTTTTATTGGATCAAGCAGCTTATTGAAAGCAAAAAATACGACCTTGACTCTATCTTTGCACTTATCCCAGACTTTGATGAGTGCAAGAAGAGACGCGTGTATAAGACGTTTATAGAGGAGTTCCAGGAAGAATTTGAAAAGTTCATAAAAGAAGAGCCTTTTGTTCCATGCGTGGATAAGGATGGTGAACAAACCTTTGAATGCATCGACAATATTATTAACGACATGACTGGCATGACAGCGAACGGAGTCATTTCAGACGAAGACTTCATAATTCTTATGGAGTTGGGTGACTACTCCTTGCCAGTTGACGAGTTAAGACAATCGGAGGCATTCATGGATTTCTTGTACAAGCATTCTCCTTCGAGCCTTGATGTAAAGGTTGATGCTGTTGTAAAGAAATGTGAGGAAACTGATTTCCAGACATGGTTGACAGTTCCCGAAAACAATACACGATTTATTAGACATTGGTTGAGTGAGGATGAACTAAACGAGTTTGCGAAGAAAAATATATTTATTGAATACGAAGGCGATTTGTTTACAGCAGGAAGTCTCTACTATGATTTTGACACGAATTGTAATGGAATAGGATTCTTGCGTAGATTTGTACCGCATCTTTGCGAGGCATCAAGAGCAAATTTTGAGGAAGATGAAAATTGGAAATCATTTGCAGACAAGTATTTCCTGTCTTTCTCTGCTGCGTCTATGATTACAGATTACATTCTATCCAATGAGGATGCTATGGCGTTGCTTAACGTACCAAGCAATTCTGTTGCATTCTATCGTTATCTTGCAGTAAAGGAAGTTGATTTAAAGGCTAACAAGACAAAGGTTCCGTACATTACCGAGGATGGTGGTGCAAGTACCGACTATACCAATTATCACTACTTCTTCAACGAAGAAGCTCATGGCTTAATACGTGAGAAATGGTTGGGCGAGAATCTTATCAACGTACTATCGCATATCTATTTTGACAGCCTGGCTGATGACGAGAAAGATAATATAACTGCAATATTTGCTAACCTTGGATTCAACGAATTTACCAAGGACTCCTTCATCACGACTGTCATAGTTGGCGATGCCGATTTCCGAGCAAAAGTAAACGCTGCCATAGAAAACAATTATGCCGCCAACAAAGCATTTGTTGAATATGTGTATGGTTGTGAAGCGCAGTTGAAGGAAAACGTTTTCAAGGATTATGTCTTGCGTTGTGTTGACATCCACAAAAATGAGGTATATCTTTGCAACGATGACGTGCGATACTTCAATCAGGATGCGTATGCTCAGAACAGCACCTATGCTGACAATATCAATCATGCTTGGTTGCAGGATAGCATGATGTATGCTCTATCGAATGATTACTTTGAAGGTCGTGAGAAGGAAGAGGTAAAGAAACTGGAATCGTTCTTGCGTCAGCAGTTTGGCGTTAAGACCTTCACAGACAAGTCGTTCTTCACAGATGTTGTAATCAAGAACAAGGCGGTTATCTATGCCGGTCTTGTTGACGAGGCAACTATGCTCACATTCTTGGAATACCTGAAGCGTGACGCAGACAGACTCTTTGATGATACTATGAGTTTCAACGACATCAAGGATATGCCTTTACTTGCCTATGACGGAACCATAGTAAGAGCAAGGGAACTGAATATCCAGTATATCGAATACAACGAGGACGCAAAGATTCTGTGCGAGAAAGCATGGTGTCCGAAGATGTATGTTGTGCTCTCACAGAAATATACCGATGATTTCTCTCAGGATATGCGTCAGCTGTTCAAGATTGTGAAGTTTGACATCAATACCACAACTGACATTCTTGCTCAGAACGCAAACTTGCGTCAATCGGTTAATGTTATAAACAATAACGTTGATTTCTGGCGATGGGTAAAGGTAAACCAGAAGCAAATTGCATCTGTTGATAAGTTTAAGACTATTCCGTTGCTTGACAATAACAACGCGCTTATCAATTGTGTATCGCTTTACATTTCTGACACCTATCAGCAAGGACAAATTGAGGCGCTGGTAACTAAGTATGTAAAGGAGGCGCAGTTTGTGTCTTCGTCTTACATCGAAACCGCCAATGAGAACGAGAAGTCAGAGTGGATGAAATTGTTCAGGAAACTCGGTCTTAAGTCCGATAACAAGGATATTCTTTTCTCAGACATCTTGCCTAAGCTTTCAACTATTGAAGTAGAGTCTTTGGATTCTGTTGTAGCGATGATGACCAAGCACCTTAAAGACCTGAAGGATAAATGGGCAGAAAGGAAATACCAAATTATGCAGTTGAGAGTTCGCACTCAATATGCTGGTTATAAGACTCTAGATCAGGTAATAATCGTCAATATGGATGAGGATTCTGTATCTGAGCCATTCAAGTACATCACTCTTGCCAACGAGGTTCATCCCGATATTCTAAAGGCAAATAAGGACTTGCTTCATGCTATCTCTGAAGAGTACGGTAATCGCAATCTCATTACCACAAAGCAAATGTGGATTGACGCAAAGGTTAAGGATTATCTTGCAAAGTTTACTGCCGATGAGAATAGCGTTGCAGACATTCACATTCAGTTTGTACGTGAAGTAGTCAAGATACAGAGTGAGTATGACATAAATGACACACTTCGTAAGCAGATAAAGTATCTGGTCAAGTCGAATGAAACGACATACAAGCTTGCTCATGAGCTGACACTTGGAACAGAATATTCTCCAACGTGCGACTTTGAGGCAAATGGTGTGTCTGAATTGTCGTATCTTTCAGACACTTACATCTTCGAAGGCAACAAGGATATCATCAAACAATATTTCAAGGCGGAGAACGTGCATCAGAATATGACGCGAGAGGACTTGAAGTATCTCGCAAACCGCACATTTGCTTGTTATTTCTGGTCGAAATGTTTCTCTCGTCGCTTGGTCGAATATGAATCCTGGGTAGAAGATGGATGTTTCAATAACCGCGTGTGCATACCAACAGAGAATTCTGTTCAAAAGCCGGAGTTGTTGTATACACCTCACATAGCTGGTTATGCTGTTCGTGCCAAGGTACCTCAATGGCAAGAGAAGGTTCCTTGCAAAGCTATTGTTGACTCTATTGACAATCGTGATGCTCGTGAATTATTTGAGAAGATCAACTTCTGTAAAGCTCTCTCTTTTGAAGATTGCCTTTATTACCTTGCTCGTGTTACGCATCCAAGAGAGGAAGAAACTAATTTCCGCAGTATAGTGATTAATTGGATGCTGTCTTCGCCTATTCAAGATGAGACTTTGGTTGACAACTATCGTAAAACGCCAACTGCAGAATGGCGTAATGGTAAGGGGCAGAAGAAGCATATTACGGAACTTTATGCTATCCATCCAGATGCGACACAGGAAAGGAATATCTTCCGTGGCGATGAGTTTGTTATGCAGACAAGTGCTTTCCCTTATGATACAGATTCGTTTGTCAAGGTCTGCAACATGCTGAAGATAAAATGTCTGACAAGTTCTGATTTTGTGGCAACACCTATAGGCAAACAAGATGAAACAGCTGATATGGTTGCCATACTCAGACCTCGTCTGCTTATCTTGTCGGCTATCGAGAACCCAGATCGATTCCAAGAACTCTACGAACGTTATAATACAAAGCTGTCGCAGTATCATTTTGTTGTATGTGAAAAGATAGACCTCGGTTATGACACTATACATAATGATGTGGAGCGTATCTATAACGATGACAACCACCTTTATTATGTAAGCTCATGGAAGCATAATCGTACCTTTACAAAGTTCTGTAGTAGATTGAAGCGACTGGTAGGTTTTGACGTGTATGATAATGTATGTGAAGACGTTCTTGATGATAGCGTTTCTGTAGAAGCGTGCATCGAAAAGTATTGCTCTTCACTTGCATACGATGAAAAGTTCCGCGCTTATCTCAGATCGTTGGATTTGACCATCAACGTTGAGCCAGAGGAAGAAGAACCTATCGAAACAGAAAACGATTACTATAGCAATGCTACGAATGAACCAACAGATTCTGCTACTGAAGCAACTACAGAGACATCAACAGAAAATCAGCATGTTGACGATACGAAAACTATTCGCGAGGATGACAAGCCTGGTGCACCAAATAAAGATGTAACGTCAAGACCTGTTAACGAACTTGAAGTTGGGGAAGAATCAGAGACATCACCAAAAGAACCTATTCAAACCGCATCGCAGCAGTCAACTTCTGACTCTCGTCCACAACAGCAGTCGCAACAAACTGAATCACTAGTTGGTCAAGCAACGTCATCTACAGCAGAGGAAGAGCCAGAAAATGACCTTGGTCAGTATGACACATATGAACAGGTTGATGAAGAGGATATTGAAGACTACGATGACACAGATGAAACAGACGATGTAGAAGCTGACGTTGATGAAGATGTTGACACAACGGATAATGCCAGCACAACGTCTTCTAATACTCATATGTCTAACACGTCTCACGCTTCATCAAACAAGCCTCATAAGGATTATGATCCTGACAGTAATGGGTACATGGGATCTGTTGATAAGGACAAGAATTATCAACCTGTTGGTGACAGACCTTACAAACCTCGTACACGTAAGCATCCGAAGATTTTCACCAAAAAGGAATTAGAACGCCTTCGCTCACATGGAACGCCTCTTGAACTGGAATCATTACCACCAACGAGGGAGGAAATAGACCTCTTAGCTCAATGTAACATCAAGCCAGAGCAGATTGCCGACACCAACTATCTTGCTCAGTTGCGTCTGTACCAGAACCTCAGAAATGAGATGCACGCAGAGCCTGAGGAAACAATGGAAGAGTTCGTGCGTAATGCGAGTGATGTAACTGTACACAAACTTAAAGATGGCAGATACATTCATGCTTGTAGTGCTGCTCGTGGCGTGATGTATATTTCTCCTTCTGTATGGAATAAGATGGTTGATGACAAGTGGAAGATTTGCGTTTATCTTGATGGACAAGGCAAGAACTTCCATTACATTAACAACGCCGAGGAATTCCTGAAACTCGTAGAAAAAGACGATGTTGTTATCAAGATTACCGGCAAGGAGAAGGTTGATGTAGTAAGGGCTCTTTATACAGGCATACTTGAAGATGCCAAAGGTACTGCATACACCTTGATTCGTGTGGCTGCTCGTACAAATATGGATGCCGTATTCGCTCACTATGTTGGTGCTATGGCAGAAGCGGAAGATGGTAACGATGATTACAACGATAACGACTATTGATTATGATTGACAATATCAAACTTGCAAACTATAAGTCATTCTTTGCTGACCAAGTGAAAGAGGCTATCGACGAGCAACAAAAGATCAATCGCTCGCAGATGCGGAACTTATTTAAGACAGGTGAATTATCGCTTGCTTATGTTGATTCCATTCAGCATGAGACAGGCATGATTATCCTCAAATGCCCTCGTCGTATGGCTCCACGCTTGAAAGTTCTGAAGGGCGTGTGCATAATTAAGAAAGGTGCTAAGCAAGCATTAGGTGAACACGTTACGGAGTGGATCTGCCGTTGGGATGAGTTCGTTGACAATAAGGATTTTCATTCTTCTGGTTCTGACATGACTCCAATGTACTATGTTCATACTGGTGATTCCAACTATGACTATGTTGCATGCTCTGGATTCAGTTTTAAGTTGTACGATATCTTGTCAAAGGCGTTGGTTGATGGCAAAAGTCTTTCACTTATCGTCCATAATCCATTTCCTCCTGTAGAGTATTTCCGCAACCTTGCCAGCTATATGGATGCATTCTCTTCAAACGATGAATTGAACCTTGAACCGACTATAGATTATGAGGAATGGACACCCGAGGAACTCGCATTTGATGAACAGAAGCCAACAGGCATTTCTGACACAATCATAGACACGCTCGCTAATGAACATTGTTGTATCGTACAAGGTCCTCCGGGAACTGGTAAGAGTTACACCATCGCTTCTGTGATTTCATCGTATCTTGATGCTGGCAAAACCGTCTGCGTCACCACCATGGCGAACAAGGGTCTTATCGAGTTGATAAAGCAGAAGCCTTTGCAGAAGTATGTGAAGGAAGGTCGTGTCAGCAAGACAAATCTCTCTATTGACGAACGCAAACAGGTGTCTGGTGTAAAAGCTGCCTCTGCCGACTTGCAGGTTCCTGGTGGCGAAATGCTCTGTGCGACAAACTATCAGTTGTCAAGTGTTTTTAGCGAAAAGAAGATGACTCTGTATGGTTTGCCACAATACGATTTGGTAGTCATAGAAGAAGCTTCTCAGGCTTTTCTCACGGCTATAGTTGCGTTTAAGCAGTTGGGGATTGATTGCCTAATTGTAGGTGATCCTATGCAGTTGCCACCTATCGTGAAACTTAACAATCCACAATATAATTCGTGGAATGTGGCAACACAAGTTGAAGGATTGAAGTCTATGGTGCTGGGGACATCGATAAAATCTTATCGTATAGTAACCACTTTCCGTCTCACGAGTCGATCAGCCTCCCTTACAAAATGCTTTTACGGAAATCGTTTTGTGTCTGTGAAGCAAGACTATTTAGATTTTACCAAAGCGAATAGTGTCTTATTTCCACAAGATGGCGGTGTACTTTACCATTGTACACTAGATGTCCGCAATGGAGTTTATTCAGATAAAGCAGATGCTATTATACGAGATGTGATTGAAAAGCTGGAAAAATTTTACCCTGATCGTTCTTTAGCTATCATAACACCTTTTAGAGATTCTGTAAAGGAACTGCAGAAACGTTTCTGTACGTCTGACCTTGAACTGGATATAACTATCGAAACGATAGATAGAATCCAAGGTATGACTGTTGATTATGCTATTCTATACATTCCTGGAAGGAATCCGGGTTTCGCACTAGAAGATCGACGTTTTAATGTAGCAACAAGCCGTTCGCTTAGTACGACTCTCATTATTTCAGATATGCCTCTTAACGAATTTCACACTGTATCACCTACAGTATTACAGTTTATAGATAATTGTGATAAGTTTGATGGTAAAACAAATGTATGGAGAACTAATTTGCAAGAGTCAGAATCATCAGCCCCTATAGTCCAACCTATATCTGAAGAAAAAACAGTATCAACGGTCTCCTCCACAATAGGGTTGAGAGTTGTAGGTAAAATTGACCTTTCTCAATTTGAACGGAAAAAGAAGGAATTAAGTATAACAAAGAAAAACTATTATATCATTGATACTAATGTTTTTGTGGACTATCCCGATATTATTTCTAAGATTGACAGAAAGTATCCTATCATCTTGTCTGCAAAGATGACGGATGAGCTCGATAAGATGAAAATCAAATTAACTGAAGAACGAAGACAAAACGCGGAGAAGGCTTTACGTAATCTTAATAATGAGTCACAGCATGAGATTTTATACGAGTTCGCAGATACTTCTTTATTGCCAGATGACTTTGATAAACGTTCACCTGACAATATGATATTATCAGTCGCATTAAAGTATAAAGAACAGAATCCAATTATGCTTACATCAGACAATGGGCTACAACTTAAGTCTAAGCTATTGGGTATAACTACAATCTCGCTTAAGAAATTTCTAAAAAATAATTTACGCTAAGTATAGAAAGCGACATTGATTTCTTATTCTGTAAGCCATCTGCATCTTTCATGTGGGTGGCTTTCTGTTTCTATACATTTTTATCTTCACAACCTTATGATTCGATGATGATTCCCTTATGTCGAGAGGCATAAACGAAAAAATCTAATAATGGAATTTGTCATTATATGCACTGATAATCAGTGCATATAGTTTATGATTCTTATGACCTGCTGATGTTTCTTTATGTGATATTTGCCATCCATAAATCAGTATTGAAATTTGCCATTACTTTGCAGCAAAATCAACTAATAACGATATGGAAGACATGAACATTACATTTGAAGATTTGCCTAAGGCAATGTCATGGATGATGGACAAACTCAATAAACTTGATTCCAAGATTGACAGTCTGAACAACATCCCACAAGTACGGCCTGTCGACCAGTGGATGAACCTGAAAGAACTGTGCGAATACCTGCCCAGCCATCCGGCGGAACAGACCGTTTACGGATGGACGAGCTGCCACCAGATTCCATTTCATAAGAGAGGCAAGCGCATCATGTTCCTCAAATCGGAGATTGACGCATGGCTTCATGACGGCAAACGGAAATCACAGAAGGAACTGGCGGAAGAAGCTGCACAATTCATTAATGCCAAACGAAACAGACCGTTCTAATGGATTCACTTGACTTGTGCAACAGCATCAGAATGGAGTTCGAGGGTATCATAGAGAACAAGATACCTTTGGACGTGTTTCCTGCCAAGTTGCAGGACATGGTTCTGGCATTAGCACGGCAAGAGAACTATTCCATTGAGTACACAATGGCATCCCTTATTGCAGCAGCATCAACGGCCATCGGCAATGCGGTCAACATCCGCATCCGTGGCGGCTGGGTTAGCAGTCCAATTCTATACATGATATTGATCGGACGGCCAGGCATGGGTAAAACACCTCCGCTTGACTTTGCTTTTCGCCCCATCCGAAAGCTTGATGCCAAAGTCATTAAGCAATTCAAGATAGATATGGAAAACTACAATTCCATACTAGAAAGTCAGAAGGGCAAGAAAGATGAAAGGCCGTCATTGCCGCCCAAGCCGATTTTGAAGCGAACAATCATTTCGGACTTTACCCCTGAGGCTCTTATTCGTGCACTTAACGATAATCCAAGAGGTGTGACCGTGTATGTGGATGAAATAATGGGAATGTTCAACGCCGTGAATCAATACAGCAAGGGGCAACTGATAGAACAGCTCTTGACGGCTTTTAGCGGTAAGCCTCTTGATGTGTCAAGATGCAGTATGCCGATACCTATTCACATTGAGCGACCTTTTATAAACATAGTCGGCACGATGCAGACTACCCGTGTGCATGAACTGGTCGATAAGGGGTACAAGGACAATGGCTTGCTGGATAGGATAATTTTCGTATATCCCTCGTCGCAGGAAATATCAGACTGGCCGATTGACGAAGATTTCACAGCTTCATCGTTTGAGAAGTATTCTGCCTTGTGGGAAGATGTAATCAACCGTATTTGCGAGATTTGTTTTATAACGGATGAGAATAACGACTACGCTTTACAGAACGTACTGAATTTTTCTCCAGAGGCTGGTACCTATTTTACCAACTGGCGCAATGGCCTAATTCATAAGGTAAACCAAATAAAGGATGACGGCTTGGTTGACAGTCGGATAATGAAAATACCCATGATTGCTGCACGGTTGGCTTTGGTATTTCAGATACTCCGATGGGCTTGTGGCGAAGTACACAAGGATTTCGTGGATATAGATTCCATTAAATCGGCCATCAGATTAAGTTCCTATTTTGAAGACTGTTATTCAAACATACAAAGATTCATGTTGATGGAGAGCATAGAACCGCAAAAGAAAGAATTGCTTGACAACGTACCAGCCTTGTTTTCTACCGCCGAAGCCATCCAAGCAGGAAAAGAAGTCGGCCTGTCCGAAAGGTCTGTGATGTATATGTTGGTCAACCTTACAACGAGCAAGGTTATCAGGAAAATCAAAAGAGGAGAATATGAGAAACTGCAATGAGCTACACGGTTTGCACCTTGCAGTATTTGCAGTTTGCAGTTCAGAAGTGACTTGTCCTAAAATAGCTTTACACAGTAATAACTATAAAAAGTGTACAAGTTATGATTAGACGAGAAAGGAAATTCTAT
>OGRA01003600.1_pt1 | contig 11571 bp, 9 predicted proteins | sample 1553351 | NCBI WGS metagenome assembly OGRA01 (sample SAMEA2580056, study PRJEB22360) | human gut metagenome | biome: human gut; feature: human-associated habitat; material: faeces | place: Denmark | collected 2008/2010
ATCAACAGTGTTATTGAAGAAAGGGCTGGCCGGGTGGCCCCAGCCGATACCACGTCCACATTTGCCATCCGTCACTCCTAAGAACGCTGTTGTATTGACTTCCTCACCTGCCTCATTTTTAGCCGTTATTTTGATATTCTGGTAGTAAGGGATAAAGCTGAATGACGCATTGTAGTCCGTGTTGGAACCCGGATTTAGGTAATCATATTGCAGCACCCATAAACTTTCTTTGTTACCGCTACCCCTGTTTTGGTTGTTCAGCCGGAACAGATCCCAATAGACATCGCCGGCTTCGTTCTGACGTGAACCGAAACGGTTGGTCATAAGTGCCATTTCCGGATGGTCAATTACGGCACTTGCCGCTTGTATCGCCTCGTCATATAAGCCTAAACAGATGTTGACTTCTGCCAACAGGTGTTGTGCGACCTGCTTACTTAGCTTTCCGTCTTTTACCGATTCGATATTAGGAAGCAAAGAAACAGCTTCTTCCAGATCTTGTTTGATTTGCTTATAAACTTCTTCCCGGCTTGCCCGTACATAGTCGCGGCGAGGAGTCGTGATTTCTTCCAGAATCAAAGGGACGCCTCCGAATAGATTGGCTAGCATACGGTAAGCATACCCTCTGAACACCAAAGCTTCTCCTCTGATTACCTTTTTATCTTCGTCATTTACCTGGCTGGCATTTGTTAAACGGTTTAAAATAACGTTGGCATTGGATATGACCGTGTAGGATTCTTTCCAAACCTCTTTAGGTACGGCAAAAGTCGGTACCATCACGTTTTTATAATCATTCAACTTTGCCGGCTTATAGTAATCGGTTCCGTTGAAAGCAAAATCTGTTGCATAATAGAAAGCGAAGCGGGTGTCCATTGTCATCTCGCAAACCTGATATCTTACACGGTTATACAGGTAGTTTAACGATGATTGGAAATGAGCGCTTGTCTCCATTGAATTCTCCGGCGAATAAAAATCCAGAGGTTTTTCCTTCAAAAAGTCGTGCTCGTCGCATGAAGAAAAGGAGGCGAATGCCGCTAAAAGCATAATGCCGTATTTGATTGATTTCATATTCATATATAATTAAAATTCAAGATTAAGACCAATAGAATAGCTTCTCATAACCGGATACTTGCTCGTGTTCAGACCGGTTCCTGTTTCAGGATCCCAACCATCCCAGTCGGTGAAAGTAAGGAGGTTCTTTCCTGTTACATACAGTTTCAGCCGGTTGACTTTGAACTTGCTTAGGAAAGAGGCGGGTACATTATAGGACAATGTAACATCCTGCAAACGGACGAAGCTGCGTTGTACATAAGGGGAAAACGTGTATCCGAGCGCTTGAGTATAATAGCCTAACTGGCGGTAACGTGCGTTCGGGTTTTCCGGTGTCCAGTAATCGAAGTTGAACAGGTTGTTCTGGTAGATATTATCCGGATTGGCAAGGTCTTTGCCCGGCTGTCCGTAATAATAATTTTTTCCTCCTTGTACGGAATTGATCATGAATTTGAATTCCCAATTTTTGTAGCGGAATGAGTTCTGGATGCTGAAGCGATAAGCAGGATCGGAATAGCCTATTATCTTTCGGTCTTTATCGGCGGTATATTTACCATCGTTGTTAACATCTTCCACTTTATAAGTCCCATATTCGAATCCGTCGGGAATCAGACCATTCTGTTTGTCTGCAATCTGCCACATGCCGATGATGTTGTAATCATAACAAACTCCATACGGATGGTTGATAAATATCTTATCGGAGATCAGGTCGTCTTCCCGTCCGTCACCGTCGGCATCGATTCCCAGAATACTTTTAACCTTGTTGCGGTTACGGGAGAAGTTGAATGTGACATCCCAGGAGAAATCTTTTGTTTCTATAGGGATTCCTGTTACGGTCATTTCAAAACCTTTGTTGCTCATTTTACCGATATTGGACGGGATTTTGTCCAGACCGTTCATTTGCGGAATATTGATATTGAATAACAAGTTGTTCGTTTGCGATGTGTAATATTCAACAGTACCGAAAATACGACTGTTTAAAGCACTGAAATCGGCGGCGATATTGAACGTATTGGTCGTTTCCCATTTCAAATCGGCGTTGGCCAACGATTTGATCCATTGCATTTGTTCGGCGCTTACGCCATCTCCAAACAGGTACCCGGCATTGACAGTCGAGTCGTCCACTTTAACGGAGCCAACTCCGGCTCCCATCTGTGCCATTGTCTGATACCGTCCTACCGTACGGTTACCGTTTTGGCCATAAGAGAGGCGCAGTTTCAGGTTCTCCATCCAGTCCACATTATTTTTGAAGAAGTCTTCTTCGCTGATACGCCATGCCAAAGCAGCGGAGGGAAATACACCGAACTTGTGGTTTTTCCCGAATCCGGAGAACCCATCGCGGCGGACTGTTCCGGTGACGATATATTTGTCGTTGAACGTATAGATGGCACGCAGCATGGTGTACAGGCTGGATTCTGTCCATGCGCCTGATTTAGCTGTTTGCAAGTCTGCCTGCCCTGCGTCCAGTTTGTTGTAGCCCAGAATATCATTAGAGAAGTTGGTTGCTCCTGCCTTTGTCATCTCGTACTGTCTTTTTTCCACTCCATATACGAAAGTGGCATTGATTGCATGCTTTCCGAACTTGTTTTTATACGACAGGATGTTGTCGACTGTCCAGTTATACTCGCTGTTGTTCTCTTTTGAACCGGAACCTGTAAAGTTCGCTCCCCATTTGTTGAAGTTGTAAATCTTGTTTTCGATCAGGTTCTGCGAGAAGTTCATACGGTAATTCAATCCTTTCAGAAATGGGAAATCAATGTCTGCATAGAAGTTTCCGAACAGATTGTAACGCTTGTTGGTGTCATCCTGTTGGATAGTCAGTAACGGATTCAGGGAGTTTTTATACGGTTCGCGAATATAGTCGCCGTTTTCATCGGTTGCCGCAACAATAGGAGGAAGTCCTACAACAGTAGACAGATCGGGTGATTCACCTGAATAATCGCTGACAGTGAAGAATGATTGTACACCTACTTTCAGGAAGCTCGTGATTTTGGTATCCATGTTGATACGGATGTTGTAGCGTTTATATGTATCGTTGATTACCAGGTTCTTCTGATCTGTATAACCCATAGAGAAGAAGTAGCTGCTCAATTCGTTTTTCCCTCTTACACTCAGATTGTGATTTTGGATATAAGGGGTTTTGTTTGTCAGCATATTCCACCAGTCGGTTTCCGTCCCGTTTTCATATCCGTCCAGTGCGTTGCGGTCCATCAAATGCGAAGTCGGATCCCAATTCGGATTCGGTTGGAGCATATCGTCTCCAATACGGCTTTCTTCGAGGAAGCGGTCTGCGATCTTGCGAAGGAACCCGTCGCGTCCTTCGGGATACATGTCTTTGTTGGTCGGTTGCTGGTAAGAGAACGAACCGCTGTATTCGATTGTCGGTTTACTCATCACCTTACCCGTTTTGGAAGTGATCAGGATCACACCGTTGCTGGCTTCCGATCCATAGATGGCGGCGGCGCTTGCATCTTTCAGGATATCGATGGATTCGACATCGTTCATATTGATATCGACCATGTTCCCACGGAAAATGATGCCGTCCAGAACGATCAACGGACTGTTACCGCCACTGATGGACGTACGGCCGCGGATAGACATATCCGGATCTTTACCGGCTTCAGATACCGAGCTTACGTTCAGTCCGGGAACCGTCCCCTGTAATGCCGAACCCAAGCTGATATTCGGTGATTCCTGCAAAGTTCCCAGATCGGCACGGACAACAGACCCGGCTAGGTCGCTTTTCTTGGCCGTCCCATAACCGACGACGACGACTTCGTCCAGCTTCTGTGCGTCTTCCGCCAACTGCACGTTGATGTTCTTCTGGCTATCGACTGTAATCTCTTTGGTCACGTATCCGATATAGGAAAACTGGATCACCGCTCCCTGGGGAACCGAGAGGGTATAATTGCCGTCCATATCTGTGATGATCCCGTTGGTTGTGCCTTTTTCTACCACATTAGCACCGGCAATAGGGCCTAAATTGTCACTTACCGTACCGGAAATCGTCACTTGCTTCTGTTGCTGTTGAACCGTTTGGGCAGAGATGATGATGTGATTGTTCCGGATGACGAATGTGCATCCGCTCTCTTTCAGGATCAGTGCGAGTGTTTCATTCAAAGATTTATTGTTAACAGAGGCATTGACCTGTTTATTCAGATTAATGACCGACTCATCATAGTCGACCGACATACCTGTTTGTTTCTCTATTTCGGAGAAAGCATCTTTGATTGTGATGTTGTGGGATGGCAGTGTGATCGACTGGCTACTGGCAACTGTCTGTTGCACAAAAAAGAAAAGAAAAAACATTAACGAAACGCGGAATAAACTAATTAGCTTATTCTGTTGTGTTTTCAGGTTTAATTCCATATTTTTGTAAAATTAGATATTTAAGTAAATACTATGCATGATTTTTATCCTGCCGGATAATTAGTTAGAATGAATGGTGTTGCTCGATTTCAAGCCGGGGAGATCTGATTGGCGTCATCTTCCCGGTTCTTTTTTTCATATTAGTATCTCCTCTTTTTTAGTTTATGTACACTTTGTCCTCTTTTATTTTGTAGTTCAGTCCTTTTATCATCTCTTTCATGACTTCCAGTACTTGTTTCAGGCCCTCGTCAGGATTAAACTTCATTGTAAAGCTTCTGCCGGCGAACCGTTCCGTCTCGTAATTGATCGTTACATCGAATTTACGTTCGATGGTCTTTACGATCTGGTCGAACGAGGCCGTCTGGAATATCAGATACCCGTCGGTCCATTGCATCACGCGTCCGGCGTCGACAGTATTGAGTGCCAGTGTTTCCAGGCGGTGATTGTAGATGATTTGTTCGTCTGGCGATAAAATCAGGCTTGTGTCTTGCTTCAAACAGGGATAGACTTGGATTTTCCCTTCTTCCAACGTGGCAATCGTAACATCCTGGTCTGAATAAGCGTTTAGATTGAATACGGTGCCGAGTGCTTTGACCGTCATATGGGCGGTTTTGACCAAAAAGGGTTTTGTCGGATCTTTGGCGACTTGGAAGCGGGCTTCCCCGTTGAGGAACAGGAGACGTCTTTTTCCCCTGAAATGTTTGTCATAGACCAGTAAAGAACCGGAGTTCAACCAAACTTTCGTCCCATCGGGCAGTTTTACTTGTTTCTGTTCTCCATTTGCGACGAAACATTCTTTCAATTGAGCTTCTTCCACAACCGGATTTACTTTTGTCAGATAATAATAGGTACCGAAAGCACCAAGCAACGGCAAAAGTAGTATGGCGGCAATTCTCTTGATATATAAGCCAATTGGCTTGTGAAGCATCCGATCGGATGCTTCGATCCGCTTATGTAGTCGGGATAATTCCTGGAAAGTGGATTCGTTTGCCACGGCAGATTTCTCTTCCCATAAAGTAACCATCGCCTTTTCTTTCTCTTCCTGAAAATTCCGGTCAAGCAGCCAGGCATGGAACTTCTTCTGTATTTCCGGGGACAGGTCGTTCTCGAAAAATTTCTCTATTAATATATGTATGTTTCTTTTGCCCATTTTTCGTCTTTATATTATAGCTAACGGATGAGTGGGGAAGCACACACAGCCGGAAGTGCATTTTTTTCAGAAAAAGAATGACTAAAAAAGCAAAAAATAGCAGATTTGGGCTTTTGTTTTGAGTTTCAAGTGGTTGTGGCAGTTGTTGGCTTTAAGTGACGTTCGTGAGGAAATGCGAAAATAGCAGATTTGAGAAGTGGAAACGCTTTCAATTCATTACCTCAGAAAAACGCCCTAATGAGCTTTTTTAACGGTGTCGGTTCTTGTTTCTCCATTCTGCACAGGTTGTGAATTTGCCATGCAGCTCTCATAGTTTAATTTTGCACTGAACAAAAAGCAAACAATTATGAGAAGTACATTCAAGACAGTCTTCTATGTAAATGGAAGCAAGGAGAGAAACGGAGTTGTCCCTATCCTGGGACGAGTGACAATCAGCGGAACTATCGCACAGTTCAGTTGCAAGCTGAGCGTGACCAAGGCGATATGGGATGCCAAGGGCAACAGAGCCAAAGGCAGAAGCAAGGAAGCCAATGAGGTGAACTTTGCGCTTGATAACATCAAGGCTCAAATCGCTAAGCATTACCAACGGCTTTCCGACCGTGAGGCGTTCGTTACCGCTGAAATGGTGAGAAACGCATATCAAGGCATAGGTACGGAGTATGAGACATTACTCAGAGCTTTTGACAAGGAGAACGCAGCCTTTGCTCAACGCGTGGGAAAAGACCGAGCTGTCCGAACCTACCGCAAGTATCTGACGGTAAGAAAGTACGTTGCCGAGTTCATCAAATTTCAGTACAAGCGCAGCGATATGTCCATGAATGAGCTTACCGAGGAGTTCATCCGTGATTTTTGTCTGTATTTGAAGAATGTCATTGGACTCACTCAATCTACCATTTGGATATACTCCATACCATTGAAGCATATAGTCACGGCAGCACACTACAACGGCAAGATACAGAGAAATCCGTTTGCCATGTACCACGTTGACCCAGACCACAAGGAGCGTGAGTTCTTGACAGAGGAAGAATTGGACATATTGGCAGGAATAGAGTTGGAAAATCCCAACTTTGCTTTTGCGAGAGACTTGTTTATGTTTGGTTGTTGGACAGGTATCTCTTTCGTTGACATCAAGAATCTTACAGAGGACAATGTTGCCATTATAAGTGGGTCTCCATGGATAGTTTCTCAGCGTCAAAAGACAGGCGTACCATTCAAAATTAAACTGATAGATGCAGCCATACAGATAATTGAACGTTACAAGCCATTGAGAAAAGATATGCACTTGTTTAATATTGGCTCACTTGACATGGTAAACAAGCGTATAAAGAAAGTGGCAAAAATGTGTGGCATCAAGAAGCGAATTTCATTTCATGTAAGCCGGCATTCGTTCGCAGTTTTGGCTTTAAACTACGGTATGCCGATAGAGAGTGTAAGCAAGATACTGGGACATACGGACATCGCCACAACACAAATTTACGCAAAGGTGACAAGTACTAAATTGGAGCATGACATATCAGCTTTTGAAAGTCGAATCAAGGGGCATTTGCCTACAATGGGAGGAATGGCATGAAAAGGACAGTAATCACCGTGGACGGAAATGGAATGTTATCCATTCCGTCCAACTTGCAAGACTTGTGGATGAGTGAGGGTGAATTGGTTGATATGCTTCATGTCACCGCCATGAAACTCCATGCTGTGATAAGGTCAATATACAAGGATGGTTTATTGACGGTGTCGGAAGTCCAACAGAAACAGGAAACTTCCAATGGCATTTGGCAAACGTTGTATGGCTTTCCGATGATTGTTGCCCTTTGCTTCCGTATAAACTCATACGGGGCAGCTCGGTTTCGTGTCACCATCTTCAAGAGATTGTACGGGGCAAAAGAGAAAAGTAGTGTCATTATCCTACAACTCAATAGAAGAACAACCGCCTTTAGTTGAATGTCCTCTTGCTTGTTTGTTGGCTTGGCGCTGTCGTACTGTCGTGAATAAGTACTGAAGCATAAGCATGACATTCTTACTTGTAGGGGGATTAGTTCTGTTCATAAAAATGACGGACAAAACACCCCTTATTTTTGTTGAATTGTTGAATATGATGAAAGAAGTATTGAACATCAGGCATTTACGGCTCAACATATTCTCAACAAATCTCTCAACAAAAGAAAGATAATGTTGAAAAGAGAAAACCATGAACACCATTCCTTTCTTTCTTTTTTGCCCAGTAATTTGTTGTGTAGAGCTATTTGTTGAGAGTTTGTTGAGGGTATAAGTGGTTGGTTCTCATAAAGATAACACCTATCTTCAACAATTCAACGTTTTACATGCCCTCACTTGGTACGCTGTAAAATGTGCTTGTGGATTAATTGGCAACCGCTCTATTCTCCGAAATGGTTGCAGCAACGTTCCTTGGAGGCTTTGCGCCTCCAGCCACTTGGGCGAACCTCCGCAGTGTTTTAGCATGGCATTAGATTTATGCAGACTATACCGAGGACACACAGCACACATAACACACTCGGCATAGTTCACAAAGGAAATCAACAACACACAACTGAAACACTTGGCAAGTTTCACACTGAAAATATCACCTTTTCCTTTGCAAACTCCATGTACAAAGCAGCTTGTGTCTGTGACCTTGTTCTTTCAATGTGGCAGCTTTGATGTTTGGCGCAAATTGAGAGAATTAAGGTCTGCAACCTTGGGCATGGAAAGCCGAAAGGCAAATATCTCGTCTTTTGTTCTTAGAGGAGGGAGCGAGGTTATGTTTTGGGAACCCCAAAACTCCTCGCTCCACCATGAGGGCGGAGAATTTTTGCTCCCAACGGTCGCAGAAAGTGAGTGTACCAACTATAAGCAGCATATCGAATGGCAAACATACAGAAACAAGATTATTCTTTGCGTAAATGTTACATTAAGACAAAGAATGCTTCCTTTTTATTTTCATCAATATCTGCCTTTTTGCGGAAGCTAATCCAGGGGATAGCGTCTCTTGTTCCAACATGTCCAATGCCATCTTTAACTCGCTGAGAAGTTCGGGATAATACTTCATTTGCTCATAAGCAAGCTTCATGCAATAGGCTCGTATAGCATAGGGTTGAGCGCAAGCGGTAATCTTACTTACACAGAAGTCTATGAAATCCGAGTGGAGGAATTCTTCTTCAAACGGTTGGCGTAAGAGAAGATTAAGCATTAGACGGCACTTCCCAACATGTTCTTCTTTCATCACTCGGTCAATCAGCTCATCATGTTTGCTGTAAAGCCACTCATTATTTGCTAAATCAAAATTTGATAGAACGTGCAGTGCATTGAATGCTACACGATTATCCTCATCGAAAGTGAGCCGATAGAACTCTTCCTTTCGGTGGTCATTCTTATCACCTTGAGTGAGAAAGCACAGCTCAAGGATATTATCCTTGCTTATTCTACCAAATAGTTTTTGTTTCATATCATGTGGCTTAATGTCCCATTCTTGATGTATCAACTTCCTTTACTTTCTTTTCTTTGTAGCCTCCGAACTTATAGATGACAGCAAAAGTGGCAGTAGCCCAATTATAGTTTACTTTCATACGGTAATCTTGATTGCCTTGTACGGAGCGGGTGTCTGCCTTGTTGTTGAAAATATTGCTGCCATTGATGCGCAATCCCCATTTTCCATCATGTGAAGTCCATTGTAATTTGGCGTTCATTCTAAAGATTGGACTTATATCATAAACACCTTGTATTGCTTTTGACTGAAAGAAAGGGTTTAGTATGAGGCGCAAGTCTTGTGTGCGGCAAAGTTTTATAGATGCAGTACCTCCAAGAGCTGCCGTCAGTTTCTTGCGGTTGAATGGCAAATCGAAGAAATGGTCACTTTTGGCATGCTTGTAGATTCCAACGGCAAACACATTGCCATTGAGCCATTTGCCTGCGCTGAATATTGCAGAGGCTTGCAATCCAAAGCTATTTTCGTAGTTGAAGTTAGTTTCTTTCATTATTACCGCCATGCGGTCTGTTGGCTGGTATGGCATCTGCACAGAATAATCTGGCTTCAAATTTGCAAAAGCCATCAAAGTATAGCGTCTCTTTATCTGCCACATAAAGTTGACATTATAATTTGAGTATGGTTTCAAATCGGGATTGCCATGTATCTCAGTATATGTTGATGAGTAAAACACGCTGCTCATTGTTGACCAATAACTCGGGAACTCAGAGTTAGAGCTGAACGACAAGTTGAGTAAATGATTCTCGTTGATATTCCACAGGGCGTTGAGTGAAGGATATATGCGCCATTTGTCCCATATCGGGGAGTGGTATTGCTCGGCAGCTACGGATGCTTCAATACTAATCGCCTTGTTTATCTGTTTGCTGAAACCTGCATATATATTCCATATCCGTTCGTTGATGTCCACACTGCTTGTTGCATTAGGCAGAATATTTCCCTCCTTATCGAGGGTGTTCTGATAACTCTTGTTGCTTGTGAACTGTCCCTTTACGCCATACGACAATCCCCAGCCATGTGCCAAAGAATGGGTTTGGTCTGCCGTGAACATCCATTTGCTGATTGTCTGTTCACTGCCACTTGTAAGGTTGCGTTCCGTTTCTGTCGTATTTTCATTTGTATAAATCGTACCGTCAAGTTTTTGTTGTTGGGGGGTACGATAATTCGTGTATGAACCATTAATATTAAGTCCAAAAGGAAGTGAGTAGTTTACATCAACATTGTGCAGATACTCATGGCTGTCATTATGCATTCCGCTTTCACTTGAGCCTGCGGTGTTGCTGTTGGAACAAGACTTGTCCCATTTACCTGTATAGGCAACTTCAAGACGATGATTCTTGCTAAAGGCGTAATTCATGCCAAGTCGGTAGTTATGAGCAATTCCAAATGATTTCTGACATGTTTCGTCGTTGTAGTGTACCCGTTCGTTACCCAACGGAGGTTGGCTATGCGTGAAGACTCACCGTATGAATTGCCGTCAACATATTGATATTGTGCATCCAACCCAAACTTTCCTCTTTGCATAGAAAGGTAAAAATCACCAAATCCTTTTGCATATTTGCTTTGCTGTAATCCTCCAATTATCTGTCCAGACAACTGATTAGTACCTGCATAATCTTTCGTGACGATATTTATAGCCATGCCACGAACATGATAACGTGCGGGAGCTGCAAGCATTACCTCTGCCTTTGCCAATTGTGCGGCAGGCATAGCTTTCAATCTGTCCGTCAACTGTTCTTGTGTCAGAGTGGTCGCCTGTCCGTTGATAATAAGCGTCACCTCATTGCCGGAAAACTTTATGCCACCATCGGCATCGCTAACACCTGGAATGCGGGTGAGAGCCTCATAAGCGTTGTCGGCAGGTAGTTGCTTCATAAGTAACGGCATGTTATAGGATAACATACCTCGCTCAGCCTTGACGATAGGACGCGAACCTTTGACCATTACTTCGGGAAGGTTGTGCATCATGTTCTCCATTGTGAGCGAATCATTCTGCGTCTGAGTTTGAGCTTTCACGTTAGCAACTGAAAGCAGAAATAATCCTAAAAGGAATACTTTATTGTCCATATTTTACCTTTCTAATCTACATTCTCTTTCTATAACTTTCAAAAGTACGAAAAAAAATCCATAAACGAGAACGTTTTGCTTTGTATTGTAGGAATGAGGACGACATTTAACATTTCTCTTACTTTTAATGCCGTATATGAAATTTATCTATGCTGCATAGACAATGTGTTGCTACATTTGGAATAAGCACACTTCCAACCCAAAATTAATAATCTATAAAAACAAAGCAAAAAGTGTCGTTTTTCAGATTTTAGGTTTAACTTTGCATCCGAAAAGAGTTGTTTGGCAAGCAAGGCAAACTTATGTAGAATGTAGAAGTTAAAACTATTGCCAAGTCATTACCTCTATTGAGGAAAGACACTCATAAATCGCTCATTTTAAGCTATTCAGAAGATTTTAGCAGAATTTTACGTAAAAAGTCGACAGGACTTAACAGTATAGAAGAACTGGCATATTCGCT